>JYMV01052962.1_pt1 | contig 22152 bp, 24 predicted proteins | sample 338911 | NCBI WGS metagenome assembly JYMV01 (sample SAMN03354496, study PRJNA234377) | hydrothermal vent metagenome | biome: Deep sea; feature: Hydrothermal plumes at the Eastern Lau Spreading Center, Western Pacific Ocean; material: Seawater | place: Tonga | collected 2009 | depth 2000 m m
TTTGTACCGGCCATTGTAGCACGTGTGTAGCCCCAGACATAAAGGCCATGCTGACTTGACGTCATCCCCACCTTCCTCCCCGTTCTCCTGGGCAGTCCCTTCAGAGTGCCCGGCATAACCCGATGGCAACTGAAGGCAGGGGTTGCGCTCGTTGCGGGACTTAACCCAACACCTCACGGCACGAGCTGACGACAGCCATGCAGCACCTGTGGAAGCTTCCCCGAAGGGATCGTCAGCTTTTCAGCGTCCTACTACAACCATGTCAAGCCTGGGTAAGGTTCTTCGCGTTGCGTCGAATTAAACCACATGCTCCACCGCTTGTGCGGGCCCCCGTCAATTCCTTTGAGTTTCAACCTTGCGGCCGTACTCCCCAGGCGGGGCACTTAATGCGTTTGCTGCGGCACCGGCAGGAACCCTGCCGACACTTAGTGCCCATCGTTTACGGCGTGGACTACCAGGGTATCTAATCCTGTTTGCTCCCCACGCTCTCGTACTTCAGCGTCAGAAATGTTCCAGAAAGCCGCCTTCGCCACAGGCCTTCCTCCCGATATCTACGCATTTCACCGCTCCTCCGGGAATTCCGCTTTCCTCTCCCATTCTCTAGTCAAATAGTCATGTACGAACTTTCACAGTTAAGCCGTGAGCTTTCTCGCACATCTTATTCAACCGCCTACGCACCCTTTACGCCCAGTAAATCCGAACAACGCTCGCCACCTCTGTCTTACCGCGGCTGCTGGCACAGAGTTAGCCGTGGCTTCTTCTGGAGGTACCGTCCGATTGGTTACCCAATCTACTTCGTCCCCCCTGAAAGGAGTTTACAACCCGAGAGCCTTCATCCTCCACGCGGCGTTGCTGCGTCAGGCTTTCGCCCATTGCGCAATATTCCTCACTGCTGCCTCCCGTAGGAGTCTGGCCCGTGTCTCAGTGCCAGTGTGGCTGATCATCCTCTCAGACCAGCTATCCGTCGTAGCCTTGGTAGGCCATTACCCTACCAACAAGCTGATAGAACGTAAGCTCCTCCTCAGGCTCCCGAAGGATTTTCAATAACACCTTATGACATTATTGGATATGCGGTATTAGCCATCCTTTCGAATGGTTATCCCCCACCCAAGGGTAGATTGCCCACGCGTTACTCACCCGTTCGCCACTCTCCACCATCCCGAAGGATAGCTTCTCGTTCGACTTGCATGTGTTAAGCACGCCGCCAGCGTTCGTTCTGAGCCAGGATCAAACTCTCAGAGTTTTAACACTTAAAAATTTTCGGAACTTGTAAAAAAGTTCACGAGGGCCGCCACTTCAAAACACCAAAATATTCTCATTTCAAAGATCAAAACTGCAGCAGGCATGCTACCGTGTGCCGCTGGGGCTGTCAAGGGGGAAAACGCATAACTACTTGCTATTGCACGAAAAACTTCCCGTCGTACATTTAATTTCGTCCGCGCGATTATAAACGATCAAGATCCGCGTCTCGCCTCGCGTCTTCGAGGTCTTCTGGAGTGTTGAGGTTTACAAATGCTCGGCCATGGGGGTCAAATGGTTGAATTTCATCCCTGGAGACATAGCGCACAGACACATTGTCACAATCACAAAGCCCCTGCACCCTAAGATCACGCCTATCGAGCATTTCTTTGAGAAATGGAAGGCATCGTTTCGAATAGACCGCATGTGTCGGCTGTAGTCCGGCCTGTGGTTTGGGGATAATGATATCGTAGCTAGCTTCTTGCGGTTCATGAACCAGCTCGACAAGAAATTTGACAAGATCCGCTTGTAGCCACGGCATATCACACGCCACAACGAATCCATAATCCAGAGATGCGTGCGTAAGACCTGTATAAATTCCACCCAGGGTCGCACAGTCTGGGATGATATCGTGAATCACTGTGTGCCTCGTCTCAATCGAGGTTTCAGGCACAGCAGCCACGATCATGATGTCCTCAAACAAGGTCTCACACACGGCGATGGTCCGCGCCAACAGCGCTTGACCGCCTACTTCGAGGAAACGCTTATCCAGCCCCATTCGACGGCTTTTGCCGCCGGCAAGGATGAGACAGGTTGCAGGCAGGAAGTTCATACGATCGGGATGTGAGGGCTAAAAAAACAAGGGGTGGAAACCCCACCCCTTGTCATAGCACGTATGGTCTATTGTAGAAAAGAATCAGCTGAGCCAGCTATACAACCTTCCCCTGCGCGCGGTTGCGTCGTCCGGTCAAAACCCACACTTCCAGAATAACGATTCCGATCCCGATGAAGATCGAAGTCCACCACACGGATGCGGGGGTCGGCGGTTCAAGTATGGTGTTGTAGAATGTCGAAATGGCCATCTTCAGGCCATAATCTCCATTGTGGCCTTCCCAGGCGAAAAATACTGTTGGAATGTATTCGCCAGGAACAAATTGCACATCACCCTCATTCTCAGGCGTTAAAGCGCGCTTCATCATAACCGTCCACTTGCCATCTTTAAACTCAGAAAGGACAACTTGCAGTCCAGCAGATGAACTCTCGCGTTCTGCTAATGGTTGCAATGCTCCAGTTCCGGTATAGGCTTTGATTGTGCCATCTGATTCCCATTTCCAGAGATCGACAGAATTCTTCTCATCCCCGTGAATGAATCTTGGTTTTTCTGGAGGAGTGAGACTGGCCCAGTCAGTTGGAAACTGAATTGCAATGGAATCATTAAACGGTCCATACGCCCGAACTTTACTAGCTGCAGGATCGCCACTCGGAGGGATTTCTTCCGGCATAAAGGCTTCGACGTCATCAGGCGTCATACTCTGGCTTCGATCGTTCCACTCAAACAAAAATGCGATGTCATCGTTGTCGTAGAGGGAACGGACAAAAATATTGTCTATCTTGTTCACGAAGTTTCTGGTCTTGTGAATGATCTGTCCAGCCATGCCAATAAAACTCCGTTCACGTGCCTCCCATAGCGGATCCTGCGGATTATCTGGAATCTTCCCACCCTCCTCGACAAACCCTGAACCTATCACAAATTTAATGACCGGCTTATCTGTCAGAGGGTCAATCCTTAAGGGATTTCCTTCTGCATCCCGCTCACACAATGCGTTCACAAAATTCGAAAGATGCCACCGATCTTCAATTGTTGTATTTTCCGCAAATGAAGGCATTGGTGTTCCGTTGAGCCCGGTGGAGAATGTACGGAAAATATTCTTCACGTTATATGCGTCCTGCCGGCTACCCCGAAAATTCCAACATTTGTGAAAATCTGCCGGCTGGATTGGAAAACCCCAGTCGTCTTTTAGGTTGAACGGATTCCCATCTCCCCGACCTTCTTGGCCATGGCACTCTGCGCAGCGCAGGCGGTCGAACACAGCCTTGCCCTGTTCGATGCTTTCGGGAGACGTCGGGATTGGCTCAAGCGTATTCAGTTCGAGCTCGGTGACATACTCAAACTCCTCATCGGTAAAGGAACGATCTTGCATCAGCTCAAAGGCTACAAAGGAAACGACATCACGGCGTTTTTGTTCGTCTAAAATACCGGTCCAGGGAGGCATGGCCGAACCCGGCAAACCATGTGTAACCGTTTGGAAAAGATCCTCAAGCAGAGGAAGCTCCCCACTGAAGGTATGCCGAACCTTGAATGTCCCTTGCCGAAAATCACGGGGTCGAGGCCACAACCGGTCCGCCCCAGGACCATCACCCGCACCTTCAACACCATGACACCACACACATTTGCTGAAGTAGACTGTTTTTCCGTTTTCAAGCTGCTCGGGCGTTGGCTCCGCAGGCAATTCACCCTCAACAAAACCAGCGGCAAGCTCTTCCCCCGCCTCTTCCTCTTCTTCTTCCTGTCCAGGAGCGTCACCAACCCACATTGGCGCGAACACCAAGAGGGTACAAAGGCCAAGCGCAAACCCAAACAATATGGAACGACGGGACCGCCACCAAACATGATCCATCATTATTTTCTTACTTCCTCCCACACGATCCATCTGACTACTCCTCACCCCAGGTTCGTGGCGGATATTTGGTATGCCAATATTCAAACAGAATGACCTTCCAGATTTCTTCCGTCGTCAAATGCTGTTCCCATGGCGGCATCGCAGACGCCCATGGAAACCCTTCACGGGGAAGCCCTGGGCCACCTTTGGCAACCCGCCAAAACACAAACGTCTCTTGCAGTTGCGCGAGGGTCCCGGGATCGGTGAAGTTCGCAGGGATTGGATTGAATGCAAAGGCATACAACCCGCGCCCATTCAAGTTGTCCCCATGGCAAAAGTGGCAGTTCTGAAAAAAGATCTCGCCACCTTCTTTGACATTCTGCATATAGTCGATTCCATCAGGATCAAAGGGGTTGTCCATCACATGCGCATCTTGCACGTGGTCAGAATACTCGCCATTTTCATCGATTCTGAACGGACTTTCAGAGGTTTGCAGTGGGAACTTTTTGCCATGAACCTTCACCGCTGCCGGTGGAGCAGGATGGACCGTTCGCAGCTCAATAGGCTCGCTTAAACTCGGCGCCAGATTTATGTAAGTCATTCCCGATGCGGAAAGTGGCAATACGACAAGGAGCACCGCCCGCACCCACCATGTGAGAGGTGTCTTCGCATCAAGCACCGCAATGATGGGGCGCTTGAATTCTATCCAGCCTTTTTCCGCCGATGACACCCACATGAAAATTCCAACGGAGATCATCACCTGATAGATCGCCCGCACACTAAACGGTAGCGGCGGGTCAATACGATAGCCTGGAGTAACATGGGAATATGAATTCCCATCTTCTTGTCCAAGATCATCGCACCCAAGATAAAGATGGCAATGATCAGCAACAATTCAGCCAAAAGCTGAATAGGCATCATTCCGTCGATAAACCCCGGCATTTACGCCTCCCTCACGATACATTTCACAGGTTTATTCATCAGCATTCCATCCCGATACGTAGCCTGGGCCTCACATCTTCTCGTAATCAGGCGGAGTCTTTCCCTCTTCGAGTTGGGAGATGTAGTTGATGATTCTAAAGAGTGTCTTTGCGTTGAGCGTCGTGCCGAAATCATCCGGCATAAGATCTTCGTCAAAATCTGGAACGACATAGAGGTTGGGGTCCATGATCGATTCCAAAATATACTCCTGAACTGAGGAGGCGGCGCCGGTATATCCTTTATCCTTCATTCTCTTTGGGGCGCTGGTTTTTACGTACAACTCAGGACCAAAATCAGCATCATCGGCGCCCGGAATGCCTGGAATGATGTGGCATATGGTACATTGAGCCTTCTCAAAGAGGTCCGGCAACGGTTCATTTCCAGTGGTTAAAAGTGGGTTCTCCCCACCGCTACCGGCTTCTTCCCCTCCAGCAGAGGCCTGAGGCCGCTCATCCTCGGGGATAAACTTCTCATAAGCTAGACGCATGTCGTCAATGGGAGGCGCATCAAGCCCCTCACGGACATACATCCAGGTGTCGATGGCGACCATTTCGTCGATGGTGAGACTGAGTGGCGGTTTGTGAATCGCAGGCATCGGGCTTTCGCGGTCGTTGGTCCCTCTTTTTCCGTAACCAGGACTCACATAACAATTTGGACAGGCATGCGATTCGGCCATGTACTCGACCGCATTCTCTGCAATCCCACTTCCATCGTACGCGACGGTCTGAATGGTATCGCGGTTCTTATACGAGTCAAGCTGCACGATCTCATTGGCCCGGGCTGCCAAGCCGAACATATTAGGTGCTCGTTCACCATGTTCGCTTGAGCCAAAAACGTGACACAGTGAACACTTTCCCTTCCCGAAAGTGAGCTTCTCACCAAGATCAGCAAGTTCTTGTGGTGACAGAGAGGTTATGTCTTCGACACTTTCTTCTAGTGCTGGAGGCTCACCGATGGTTTGGGGCAGCCAGTTGGCAAAGCCCGCGAACGCCGCCGCGACGACAATCATAAAAGCCGCGCCATGCATCACCACACGAACTTTTTGGAAATAGATCCCGAGCATGAACGTCGCGGCAGTGAAAAGCCCCAATGACACGGGAAGCAATCTAGAATTTCCGGAGAAATTGACGCGATAATTATTGAGGGCCAGCAGGACCAAGATAGCCCCTAACAGGCCAATCCAGAGCTTAAAGAGCAGCGGCTTATTCTTCAGTAGGTCCACTTATCCCCCTCACTTCGTTCAATGCGTCAATGTCGTTAGTGGCTGGTCGCAGGCGCCGGAACTGTAACGACTCTGACCTTTTCTACCACCACCTTCTTTGTCCCTAAGGTCCCCAGCCAGAACACAAACAGTAATGTGACCCAGAAGAAGAGCACATTAAATGAAATCATGTTCGCGGCGAATCCAATGGTATGCGTAAAGGCCCACGGAGAGTTATCTCGCATGACTTCATTCACGTGCCAATGCAGCCGCACAGATGACCGGATATAGCCCATCAATCCCATCATCCATGTAAATGACGTTGCCAACATGAATATCGCGTATTGCGACCGAACGGAAATCTTTCCCCATTCAACCGGCCCCGTCGGTTTCGCGCCGCGCATCATCAAGAGGTTTATTGCCGTCCCTATAAACAAGCACGATAGCGTTGAGACGACTTGAGGCACTGAGAGCCCCACTCGTACGTTCGCGGGTATATAGTAGCCGTAGATTGCCAGCCAAATTATGTTGACAAAGGCACCGCCGAATAGCATCCATAGCGCGATGTTCCCATACCGTGCCCACGATACGGTTGGTATTTTGTTACACCGCTGATACAGCAGGAAGCTTAGAATGGTCGTGGTGATAATGATATTTACCGCTCCATTCTTCGCCGACATCACCCCGTAGTTGCCTACGACAGGATGTTGCTGCCCTCCCATTTCTTTTAACTCGGTTGGTGTCATGACCATCGTATGCGGGGTCAGCCAGACCAAAAAGCAGACGATAAGCACGAACGTCATATATTTGATGTACTTTTGATAACGTTCGGCGCCGCGCATGCGCTCCATCCCTTGCCACAAGTAGTAGTTCGTGGTGAGAAATAACGCTCCGATCAACACGGCTTGGATAATAAATAGCCAAGCCAGCAGTCCTCCCATAAGCGTGATGCCCATTTGCTGGCGGTACGCATACACCTCCCGCATCAGGTAATAGCCGGCGAAGGGAAGTGGGATAAGGAAAGCGACCGCAATGAACATCGCGACATACCCCATCCAATCGTAGTGCGCCCGTTCCTCATCGTTCTTCGCTGACAAGAAGCGATACGCAGCATAGGCGGCGACGATTCCCCCGCCAAAGACCATGTTTCCGAGAAGGCGATGGATATTGACCGGATTCCAAAGATGATTATGGACGGCCAACCAGACATTCCCGAGGTATTGCCCCTCTGCATCGACTCCCGCTGGAGACATCATGAAGGTGGCCCATGAATTGGCGAGCATCATAAGCACGGTCCCGAACACGTTCAAGAAAACCGCCATAGTGAGATGGACCCACTTAAGAAGCCCCTCTTTCATCGCCTCCCAGCCGTAATAGTAAATGTAGAGCGTGCCACTTTCGGCCAAGAACAATAAGACGTACACATGCATGGCGGGATGAAAGATCTTTGTCATATACGTCCAAAAGGTCGGATACAAAATCATAAAGGTGAAAACCAGTACGCCCCCTAGAATCGCCGTAATCGAATAGGCAACGATACTGATTTTGATGAAGTCGTATGCGAGGGTATCGTACTTCTTGGCCATGGAACGATCTTTGGTAACCATCCCGATAAACTCGATGATCATCACGAAGATGGGTACTGCGAGTACGAAGCTGCCGTAATAGAGGTGTTGCTGGGTCGCAACCCAGATAATGACGCGGCTCTCAAAGTTGTAGCGTGGATAATCGTTTTCGTTGTCGGACGTCACTGGCGCCGGGGGACCTTGCACGATCCCTTCGTCCCCGTAATGGACGTCGCGTCCAATTTGTTGGACAGGCACTTCCTCTCCCACGATTTCTTCAGCTGCTGCCTGCTCAAGCGCCGCCTCTTCAAACTCTTGTGCTAATAGGGGAATAGAGATCACCAGAGGAAGCAGCAAAGCCCCGACAATGACCACAACGGCCACCCAGCTCAACAGCTGCTTATTTCGCATTCCCCCTTCAAAAAGCCGTTTCATCCTTGTCCTCCTCCGGAACTATATCCTGAGAAATACTCAACATATCGTGGCGAGACCGTGACCGTATTCATGCCTTAGTGGCCGCCACTGCTTAGTTCGGATCCTGTTCGAAACATATACCAGTAGTCGAGTCCCTGAAAGTCCATCAACCACCAATTAATGAACGTGAAGTACCCTATCGCTGCTGCAAACAGCCCTATGCCTACTATGACGTCTTTTGCCATATCAACGGTACTCCCAGAAGTTAGTGATGAACAAGTGTCGCAAACCAATAAAAGAACCAAACTGCAAAAACACACGAGGCCCCGAACATTGCCGGTCCAAGCCACTTTGGTGCGTGCTTGTTAAATCCATCTTCGTCTGCCATATGTCCACCACCCTCGAGTTATTGTTCTCAACCTCAGTTTTTTATCAGCTTGACTTGGTAAAACGCTGTATGATATTTGAAGATTCGGTATTATTCAAGTCCCCTTCGACTAGGCAATTTGGCCCACTCAATGGACAAAGGCAAACGAATATTCGATACCGTCGTGCTTGCGGGGCTTGTTGTGAACATTTTGTTTGCGGTGTTTATGTTGCTCTACTACTTCGACCTCCTCTGACAGGATGTTGAAAAAGTCCGCCACCTTCGTCCTCGCTTCACTCAGGACATCGACGTACAGACGTACGCCTCGGTCCTTCGCTTGCTGCGGCCTTGCTGAACGGCCTTTTTGAACACCCTGCTAGTTTTCGTCATGCCTTAATTTCTGCACCGATCATCCTGAATCACCGCTCTTCGCACATCGGAAACCAATCGCTGTGTCCCGATAACGCGGCAACATCTTAAAACGCGCTGTCGTTCTGGCATTGACCAGCGAATCAGTCCAGGATCCACCACGGAGAACCCGAGTCGTACGCTCCTCAGGCTCAATGTCCTTCTCACCGTCACGTAGCCGATAGGCATGTTGATCGTACCAATCGTCGACCCATTCGCGAACATTACCAGCCATATCACTTACGCCATACACACTCTGGTCGTTTTCAAACACCCCAATGTGAGCGGTATACTTCACTCCATCCTGATCGCCTTTGATATTCGCTAATCCAGACCCTGCATCATCTCCCCAGGGCCATACCATACCCACCACGCCTCGGGCAGCCTTTTCCCATTCCGCCTCTGTCGGAAGCGATTTACCCTCCCACTCACAGAATGCCACTGCATCACTCCATGACACATACACAACCGGCAAATCCGCACGCTGAAACGCGTCCATTCCGCCATACCGCGACGATGGGGCACGATGTCCCGTCTGTTCGACAAACTCGGCATAGCGGCGATTGGTTACTTCATACTTATCAATGGAGAATGTATCGAGAAAAACGATCGCTTCGGGCTTTTCGTTGTAGGCCCCACTGTTGCTCCCCTGTAGAAATTCTCCTGCGGGGATCAGCACCATGGAAGCATCTTGAATATCGATCGTTGTTATAGGACTCTGGAGAGGCGCGGGCATTACATTCGCTTGCTCTTGTTCAACCTGCCCTGGTTCTCGCATCCAAATACCTAAGACCGGCAAAGCCACAAATACGACGACAAGACCAAGTAAGGTATATTTTAAATAACGATCCACTCAGCTCACGTGATGTAAGCGTAGACCAAAGCCGTTCAACCGAACACCCTAGGATGCGATAAGAGCACAGCTAAAACTGTAGGCCAGGTTACAATTAATAAGGATATGTAGTATATACAATTGTTGGGGAACACCATCGCATGGGTTACAGGGTATCGATACTCCCTCTTCCTACCCATATACTACACAGCTTCCAACATGCCCTGCTCTATGAGAAGTTCGTCATAGAGATGAATCTGCTGCCGGACCATCGTGTCAATATCGAATTCAGCAGGAAGGATCCCGTCATGGCGCGATTTGATTGGTGCATCCGGCTGATGATTAATAATGCCTACCACTCGATCTGCCATGGTGGAGAGATCGCCGGGTGCCACTAGATAGCCTCGCGTTCCATCAGCAATCCTTTCTAGAGCTTCTACCGTTCCATCGACTGCCGTCGCCACAACCGGTGTGCCTGCCGCGATCGCCTCGAGCACGACACGTGGCAAGCCCTCCCACCGAGAGGTCAATACAAACACATCCAGCGCATTTAAGATTTCCGGAACATCACGACGCCATCCAGCCAGAATGACTGTGCGCTCCAGGCCGATGGTATGGACGAGTCTTTCGACATCTGGCCTCAAATCACCATCTCCTACAAGGAGAAATCGTACATCCGGGATTTCATTACGAACACGTGCCGCAAGCTCCACGAAATCCAGCGGTGCCTTCTGCGGTTTCAAGCATGCAACCATCCCCACTAATGCTGCGGACTCGCTCACGCCCAACGATTTCCGTATGTTTACCGCATCGTCATTCTCGAATTGGCCAGAACGTATGCGAATACCACTGCGGATCAAATCTACCCCTGCTCGTCGAAACAACCCCAGGGCTTCGCCCTGCACAATATTTGCCTGTGCAACGGCAATGAAGCGAGTGGTGATGCGCGCCATCACCCATTCAACGGCAACAAGAATCCGCTGCAGCACTCTCGACTGTTGCGTGTGGAAACCATATCCGTGAATCGAATGGATAATCACGGATATACCAGCAACGCGTGCGGCAAGCCGTCCCAAAATTCCTGCTTTGGAACTGTGTGTATGAACGATCAGCTGCGAGTGCCGCTTCAAACGGTGGAGGATGCGAAAAATGCACCATAGGGCAACGAGATCACGAATGGGGTGAATCCGCCGCTGAAGCGCATCAATGCAATAGACTGCCACCCCATCCAATGTCCTCGCCTCTGGCCACAGAAGCCCCTCTGGTCCTGCGAGTAATACGGCCTTATATCGCGCCGGGTCGAGATGCGATACGGTGTACAACGTATTCTGCTGCGCACCCCCAAGCTCCAGTGTGGTAATAATGTGAACCACCGTGATTGGAACGCTCGCTTGTCCCTCCATCTTTGACGGCATGATTTAAAATCGCCGTAAGCGCGTGGCCGTATCTTTTCCTTGTTGGATTGCATTCTCCATTGACGTGTGCTCCCAACGGCCGTACCGCCCAATCGAATAGATTCCACGACGTTCCAACTCGCCCAGCATCTTGGGGACAATCTTCCCACGCTCACGATCGAAAATAACATAGGCATAGGGAATATCTCGTACTTCTGAAACCACAAACGTATCATCCGGCCGACAGACGCCTGCTCGTATTAACCCGGCACGCGTTTGTTTGATCAAGCGTGATCGCGGGATGTCCTCACCCGGCCGACGAGCAATCTCAGCCGCAATAGAACTCGCTCCTACCTTCCCCATCGCTGGAGAAAGATTCATGGGAAAACCGATTCGATAAAATGGGAATGTCTTTTCGGGAAAGTAGATCCAGTGTTGCGATGATATGTTCTTACGCATGACGGCAAGGTTCACCGCATAGACAGATGTCCATCGCAGCTTTTCACCTCTCTCTCGAAGTGTTTTCGGAAGATCGGTACATCGCCGCAATAGTTCTGGAAGTGGCATAGTCGACACCAGGGCTTCGTAATGTTCCATTGACCCATCGGCAAAGTGTACCCGCCGAGACTTGGTATTGATCTCAATGACTTCCTTTTGACATTCGACGCTACGAATTCGTTGAAGCAACGCCGATGGAAGAGCTTGGATGCCCCCTGATCGAGGATAGAAAAACCTGGTGTTGTATCCAAATTCTCGATCGCCAATTCCAAGCGCGCCGTTAATCACATCCTGAAGCGCTGGTCGCGGAACCAGCCCGGTCCATTCAGTCGTCAGTTCCTCCAGGGGAACGTTCCACAGTTTTTCATTGAACGGCACCATAAAATGTTTCGCAATGCCTTCTCCAAAATTATCCAGGATCCACGCTTTAAACGACGGCGAACGAGTATGTGTCGAGGACTCACGATTGACGAGAGTCGAAACATATCCCAGAAGACAATCTCTGATCACTTCCTGCGGCAACCCATGTAAGTGGACTTGGAAGGGATATGGCGTTAAAACGTTTTTGGAATAGATGGCCGAGTGCCGCGAGTGAGACACGAGGGTGTTGCCAAGAAGTTTCTCAACAAAACGACGAATCTCCGCACTCTTGCAGTGCAACACATGGCCGGTCTGATCGAAGGTGAAACCGTCTACCTGATGCGACCGACAAAGTCCTCCGACCGTCGCCTCACGTTCAAATACCTTGTGAGGCACCCGTCCCAGAAATGAGGCAGTACTGAGGCCGGCTAATCCAGCGCCAATGATTACGATCATCGTCTCATACCTTCTAACGCGGTGTTCAGAAACTCAATAATACCATCCAGGTCTCCAACAACAGGGACCCCAAGATTACGGAGAGCCTCAGCCCCCAACCCACCAATCATTTCCTGCTCACCCAAACATGCAACGATCGGACACGAGGCACCCCAGGCTACTGCAAGTTCTACCTCAGCACGAGTGCCAGTTCCTCCCAGAAATGCAACGATTGCGTGAGACGTACGAATGTTAATGTGGTTTCTTGAATCAGATCCCTTTGGATTCTCCCCTTTGAGATGCGTATATATCGGCAACTCAATCCATGCGTTAGGGTATGTTCCCGCAAGCTTCCCATCTGGGATCACCCCAATACTTAAACCAACACGTGATGAAACAGAGCAGAACCCCTTGCCGGCAGTAGCCATCACTCCCGGCCCACCACCCGTCAAAAGATGGCATTGGGCTTCCGCAATCCATTTGCCCACATGATACGGAAGTTGCTGCTGATCGTCCGGAAGCTCGACTACAGAGGAGCCGATAACCGCAATCACCTTCCGTTGAATCACGCGAACACGATCGTGCGGTTGCGAAACACAAGAATGTTTCGCCGAAGGTGATGCCAAATCGCTCTGGACAACACAGCCTTTTCGAGATCGCGCCCTTTTCGAATTAGATCGTCGACCGAATCCGCGTGACTTACCCGAACAATCTCTTGCTCTATAATTGGGCCGGCATCCAAGTCCACCGTTACATAGTGACTGGTTGCGCCAATTAATTTCACTCCCCTATCATGCGCAGAGTGGTAAGGTTTAGCTCCGGCGAACGCCGGAAGAAAGGAATGATGAATATTGATCACACGACTCGGATAGTGAGTAACGAATTCAGCAGTCAAAATTTGCATGTAGCGAGCGAGGACAACAAAATCTATCTGATACTCTCGTAGCAGGGCAAGTTCTTTCTCTTCTTGCGTGCGTTTGTTATCCGATGTCATCGGGAACACACGATAGTCAATACCAAATTTCTTCGCGACAGGCTCAAGCGTCGGATGATTGCTGATGATAAGCGGTATTTCAACATTCCAATCGCCGGCATGTGCATGCGAGAGAATGTCATAGAGACAATGGGAGTGTGTTGAGACAAAAATGGCCATCCGCGGTTTTTCACTCGAAGAATGCAGTGACCATTCCATGCCAAACTCGGTCGCGATGGCATTCTGAAATGTCTCCCCGAAGGTGTGCAAAGGAATTGAGAAGTGTGAAAGATCCCACTCCAGGCGCATGAAAAATACTTTCTCTCCAGGGTCAACATACTGTTCAAGATTAATGATGTTTCCGTTATTCTCATGGATAAAACGGGTAATGGTGGCCACAAGTCCGCTCCGATCAGGACACGAGACCAAAAGTATTGCGGAATGGGGCACTCCTTGTTCGTCCATAATAATCTCCCGGCTTAGGTTAAAATGTGAGCGCCTTTTTAATCCCGCAATGTTCCAATGACAATTTATCGGCTCCCACCTGAACCGGTATTCCCACCGCCAGGCCATGCGGAACCCGATGGCCTCCTTGCCGTCGGCGGAGACCTCTCTCCTGAACGGCTACTCGAAGCATATCGCCTCGGAATCTTCCCGTGGTATAGCGACGGTGAGCCAATCTGTTGGTGGTCACCAGATCCGCGCTTTACCCTCTTGCCCCACGAATTACATGTTTCACAGCGTCTCAATCGCGTCATCCGATCAGAACGCTACACCATACGTTACGACACCATGTTTGACGCCGTGATCGAATACTGCGCCACAACCCCCAGACCCGGTCAAGATGGAACCTGGATCACGCCGGCTATGCGAGTCGCCTATTCCCAACTGCATTCGCTAGGTATCGCCCATTCTATCGAAAGCTGGCACGGGGGGAAATTGGTTGGGGGATTGTACGGGATTGCTGTGGGCGGGACATTTTTTGGCGAGTCGATGTTTACCCACCAAGCCGACGCGTCGAAGGTCACGTTTGTGACCTTGGTTCGACAACTTCAAATGTGGGACTTCGATCTCTTTGACTGCCAGGTGACCACCGAGCACCTTTCACGATTTGGCGCCCGGGGTCTCCCAAGGTCAGAGTTTCTTGAACAGCTTCAACATTCAGTGAATCGACCAGATTGTTGGGGTGGACCTATTACTTCACCGTAATGACAACTTTTTTGGAGACCACGGGTGGAGCGAAGGGAACATGACCCTTGTCTCCAAGAATCAGCCGAAGCGTGTGTTTCCCGGCGGAGAGGGTGAGATTGGTCTCCGTCTGCCCTTTCCCAAAATGCTTGTGCGTGGCATCAGACGGAATCGGCTTGTCCAATGCTGGAACAGCAGTGTCGATCAGCAGATGGTGATGACCGGTATTGGCCTTGTCCACACCGGCTGGAGCGACACCCATGCCCTGCAAACCAAACTTCACGTTAACCGGGTTCTGTACAACCTCCCCATTGGACGGCGAGATAATATAGACATTGGCCCCTGCTGGAGATGCGGTCCCCGCGAACACTTGAGAAGGAACCAGAAACACAATCCCAATACAAATTGATAACAACAACTTAACCATAGCAACCTCCCTTATCTATGCGACTAATTCATCAAACGTTTCAATGTGCGTGTGCAGAGATTCTCTCTGATGAGAGTTTCCCGGACGTCGTGCTAAAAGAACCTGCATGCCAATTTGTTTTGCAGCATCAAGCTCATCAACGACATCCGAAATAAATAGCATGTTGGACGCCTTGACGCCAATGTTCGCTGCGATCGTTTCGTAACTCTGAGGTTCCCCTTTCGACCCTGTCGTCGTATCAAAGTATCCGTTGATGTATTGACTCAAATCTCCAGACTCGGAATAGGAAATGAGAAGTTGTTGGGCCAACACGCTTCCGGAGGAAAATAAATAAATAGGCTTCTTCATACGTTGTAGCAGTTGAAAAGCAGGGAGGACATCAGCAAACACACGCCCACGCAACATTCCGGTCTCATACCCAGATTTCCACACCTTCCCTTGAAGCGACTTGAGCGGAGCAACCTTTCGATCGTGATCCATGAGCCAGTGGACGTACCTCTCAATTGCTAGAGAATCAAACGACGAATCTTCCCATCTGGGTGGGGTAAGACCATTTTCAGTGTCTATCCTATATTGGATCTTTAACTGCGTAAGGTCCTCTTGATCGGACTGCGCATCTTGATTCTGCTCGATGTATTCACGAATATGGCGTCGCGCGAAGGGAAAAAGCGTCTCATACACAAAATCTATAGGGGTGATCGTTCCTTCAATATCTAGTAAGAGGACATCAAGCTGCATTGGCGACGTCAAGAGTTGGGGATGTCAGTCAGGCCTAAACACACGGGAACATATCCATGTTCGGCTCCGCTTTCGGTATACACCGGCGTCCACCCTGCTGGATCTTGGAAAAGGCGAATTGCGCGAATGCGTTTTTCCTCGCATAAATCAAACCAATGCCAGGTTCCACGCGGCAGTCGAATCAAGTCCCCTTCCCCTACTTGAATGGCCACTACCGGTCGCTCTTTTGGATGGATGTGGAACACTCCGCGGCCTTCAATGATAAAACGCACTTCATCTTCATCATGCCAATGCTCTTTGCGAAACTTATCCAGCATCACCTCTAAATTGGGGATGCTTGGATTCACGTCAATCACGTCGGCCGTCACATACCCGCCTTTCGTTTTGAGTGTGTCAATCTCTGGCTTATAGGCCTCCAAGATTCCCTCTGCAGGTGCATCGGGTGCAATCGGATGCGTAGGTTCCCAACGTTCATAGTCGATCCCGATACCAGCCAGATAAGCTGTGATGTGCTCCTGATTTTCGAGCGTCCTGCCTTCATCCGGTATTTTTACGATTGCCATTCGTCTACCCTTCTATTGAAACTGAACGTTGTCGCCCTGTGACCTCAAGGAGGAATTCCAGGATTTCGACGTGCCGTTTCGCGTCCTGAATTGTCTTGCCCCATGTATATAACCCATGGCCACGAATTAAGAATCCATGCGACTTTGGCTTCTCCGCAAGAAGATGACGAATAGCATCACTAAGAGTGGGTATATCCTGCGAGTTTTCAATAATTGGTAGCCATTCGCGATGTGTATGCGAATCGACGCCCTGTAATCCCTTCAACATCTCGTAGCCTTCAATATAGAGTCCATCACGGGAAGCATGGGTGGTGGAAAGGACGGTCGCCCATACCGAATGTGTATGAAAGACCGCTCTCGCGTTCACTGACTCAAGAACGGCACGATGCAATCCGGCTTCTGCCGTCGGCCTTCCTTCTCCTTCTAATACATTTCCCGGCGCGTCAAGGTGAAGAAAATGCTTTGCCGATATGGCGCTCTTATCGATTTCGCTTGACGTGATCGCGAGACGAAATGGTTCTCGGGTCAGCACGACACTAAAATTGCCGCCGGTTCCGAGAACCCACCCACGGGCAGAGAAGGAATGAATGATCTCCACACAGTCATCGATATCCTGCGTGGCCTGACAGGGAGTCTCGGACATGGAGAAGTGGAGTTGAAACTACGCCGTAATAATGCGGCTCTGATTCTCTTGCTGCGGCATTTTCTCCAGGATGTCAGACTGGTACTGCTGAAGAAAGCCTAATAATCCACGTTGAAACTGCCGTGACCCAAGCTCATCGCCAGAAAACGATTTCGCGAAGGAAATATATGCTCCAATGATATCAGCGGCTTCAGATCGATCAATCTCCTTAAGGAATGGTTCAAAGTCTGTCCAGAGCGATTCCCCATGTGTCGAACGTTCTGAATCGGGAAATGCCAACGGGCTGAGACGTTTCCGGATTTCCTCCATTCCCGCGATGATTTCCCACTCTCGAGTCTGAGGATGCTTGGTCAAATGTTTATACACAGTCATTTCAAGACCAACCACAGCCATCACGGCCTTGCTGTCCTTGTAGGCCTGGAGTGCCTTCGCTCGCTCCATCACAAAGGCCTGGGCTGACCGTTCCCGCTGATAGCTTTCGTTGGTCGTGAGATACTTACAATCTGTTGGACATTCAATCCGAACAAGTCGGTGTTCACCACAACAGCGAGGGCAAATGAGCGCGCCCAATGCCGGGCACGCTCGTTTGCCCTTTGCCTGACTGCAATAGGTGCATGTGCTAGCTATAAGCTTTCTCATTGTGTTGACTGAGGTCAAGACCTCCCTGCTCCTCTTCAAGAGAAACACGCAACCCAACAATCAAGTCAACAACCTTCAGAATGATGTATGTTCCGATAAAGCAGAACGCAACGGTGGCACCAATCAGTACCAGCTGGACGCTGATGGAACCGCCCTCAGCGAGGATCCCTACTGCCAACAGTCCGGTAATACCCCCAAATCCGTGAATGGCCAACACATCAAGTGATTCGTCATATCCAAGCTTGAGCTTCAACACGACGCCCCCATAACACACCACGCCGGCAATCAGGCCGATAACGATCGAAGGCATGGCTGTCACAAATCCAGCAGCAGGGGTAATGGTCGCGAGGCCGGCAATCATTCCACTGGCAACCCCCAACAGCGTGGGCTTGCCACGATGCATCCACTCCGCCACCATCCAAGCAATTGCCCCAGCAGAAGCCGCAAGGTGCGTATTGACGAAAGCAGCTGCGGCAGTCTCGTTGGCCCCAAGCGCACTCCCCGCATTGAACCCAAACCAGCCAAACCAGAGCATGCTCGCGCCTAACAACACAAAGGGCAGGTTATGAGGTGCCATCTTCTCTGTCCCATATCCCTTTCGCTTTCCCAAAACGAGCGCGCAGGCGAGGGCAGCAAATCCAGAACTCACATGGACCACGGCTCCTCCGGCAAAATCCATTGCGCCCATGGCCCCTAACCAGCCACCACCCCATACCCAATGGGCGAGCGGTGAATAGATCAACGTCGACCACAGGACCGCGAACAATAGCAGCGCGGTGAACTTCATACGTTCGGCAAACGCCCCCGTAACCAGAGCAAAGGTAATGGCCGCAAACATCAATTGGAAGACCATGAAGAGTTGATGCGGTATCGTTGACGCATAATCCGATGGCGCAAGCCCAACTCCATTCAAGGCTACAAAATCCAGCCCTCCAACGATGCCGCCCTTATCCGGACCAAACGCCAAACTATATCCCCAGAATACCCAGACAAGGCTGATCACACACATGATGATGGCGGTCTGGATTACCGTTCCCAGCACATTCTTGCTCCGGACCAATCCCCCGTAAAAAAAGGCAAGTCCCGGCAGCACCATGGCGAACACTAACGCTGAGGCAACGATAATCCATGCGGTATCCCCGCTATCGATTTTCAATTCCTGCGCCCATGCGCCTGTTGCCGAAAGTAAAATCCCAGCAACAACCACTGGGATAGTAAATATGTGTGGCATCCGTCTCATTCCCATACCCTCCCCTAGTTTTTAATCAATTGAGATCAACTCTGAATTGTCGTTCACGAAAGCATTTCGCTGAAATATAGGCGTCTAGAAGCAAAAAGGAAAGCGGTTATTTCATTAATGGCGAGGCAGACTGAAGATCGGCCTCAATTCAACATCGCTGAAGAAGCATCATCCGTTGCCGTAGGGCCAGCGTGGTGGTGGATGAGCTTCCACTCACTCGATTCACGTATGAACACATTTGTCGCAATCAGATCGCCGCTCAACAGCTTTTCGGTACAAATCACGAATGCCACATCCCCCGTCACAAACACGCGGACACCAGTACAGGCAATGTCAGGAGAACCAGGACTCTGCAAGATCCCATGCCAACTGGCAAGGACATCGTCTCTGCCGTAGACTGCCTGCCACCCCGGATGAACAACAGCAATCTCATGCTCTTGTGCCCAGAGTTTGTCCATCCCCTCCATGTCACGCCGACAAAAAGCCTCATAAAACGCGGCGTTGACTTGGAGCACTTTACGTTCGTCCTCAGTCATGGGTCATGCAACACAGGGGAGAGTCCCTCCCTAAAGCGTAAACGAAAATTCTCCCACCAAGATGCCAGGCAACCGTCCACTCTCGGTTGATCTGGCCTGGTAGGTGGTGGAGTCCATGATCAGATCACGTTCGGCAGTCAGTCCAATAAGGTTTTCTCCGAGCATGCGATACAAGGTTTCATCGAAACGCATGACGGACAGCGGGGCCTTGATCACGCCATTTTCAACCCAGAAGGTTGCAAAGCGGGTCATGCCAGTCATTCGGCATGCATTGCGATCAGAATAGTTGAGATACCACACGTTATTGATATAGATTCCCGTATCAAGCTGTCGCAAGACCTGATCAGACTCGATCTCGCCTCCGCCAATCTCGACAGATTCCGGGGCCTCATCACTCGATGCGCCATTGGTAGGAATCCCATACTCTTTTGCAGAACGTGGTGAGACGAGCGTATCGCGAAGTTCGCCCTTCTCAATGAGCGCAACCTGATCCGGCTTGATGAAACCCGCGTCTTGAAAATTGGGCGCAATACCGTCTCGCGTATTCTCAAGCATCGTCACCGACGGGTGGAGTTTCGCGCCACCTTCCAGCATGCGGAGCAAGGGGGTCTGCTTGGTGCGGTGGGACTTCATTCCGAAACAGCCCCAACTCAACATGCCCACAACATCGTAGAGTGCATAGGGTGAGATATACACACGATAACGCCCAGGCTTAATCGTGTGTGAAGGATGGCTGAGGAGATCGAGATGCTCATTGGCCCAATCGACTTTTCCTTGAAACGCCGCCGGATCCCACTCGAATCCTGCGTAACGACTTTTCACGGCCTTATCGGCCTGAGAATAAAAACTCCACTCCAAGTTGTGATTGAAACTCGAAAACCAGTTGCGCTGCCCAAATGAATTCGCGAATCCAGAATACATCCCACCTGACGCGTAGAGACCCACCATGTCACGATCCCGACCAGCCTCCAGAATAGCTGGGACCGTATCGGAACTCTTCGCGAGGGAGTTCTTGCCATGCTGCTCACTTGAGTAAACGTCAGTGGCATAGAGATGATGGGGGTCTTCTGAAAGACAGGGTAATTTTTCCCGGGATCTCACTAACATTGCATCGATACGGGCACGATCCATCGTGAGATCCCCTGAAAGCGAGGTTGACTCGGATGTGTGACGCTTGCCTGCAATCAGATCGATGCTTAACGATCGCTGCGTCACACTCCCCGCTTGCCGGACCGCACTCTGATTCATCCGTACAAAATCAGAATCCTCCGCCGAAAAGGTACAGGTAAAACGCTCATTTCCCTGCATTCGGGCCGTAATATCTTCCGCTAATTGATAGAAATAGGTCTGCATGAGTCCAACCTAGCTTACGCGCCTCCAAATACGTCCACGTTCGAAAACAAACACGCTGGCGTACTATGGCCGACTCGGATTGACTGATTGGGCTCGCCTTTTCCGCAATAGGGCGTCCCGAGGACTTCAACCGTGTCATTGCGGCCCACCATCTTCAGATTACGCCAGAACGTCGCGGAGATCCCCCGATAATTTGGTTTATTGACCACGGTGGTCAACCTTCCGTTCTCGATGAGTTGCCCCCATTCGCACCCAAACTGGAATTTGTTTCGCGAGTCATCGATCGACCACGAACAATTTGTTTTCATTAAAATGCCACGTTCAACGCTGGCAATCATTTCTTCCGTGGTCGAAGAGCCCGGTTCGAGATTTAAGTTTGCCATCCGGTCAATCGGCGGCCGATTCCAGCCAGATGCACGCGAGTTGGCCACACCGTCCATTCCCGCTCGGGCTTGCGACGTCACACCCCCTAACGGTCGGAGCAACACCCCGTTACGAATAATGTCCTGCTTGGTGGCCGGCTGACCATCATCGTCAAAACCGTAACTCGCGAATTCTTCCGCTTTGGTGGGATCAAAAGTAATATTCAGAAGTTCAGACCCATATTGATAGGTACCAAACATGTCAGGCGTGACGAAACTGGTTCCCGCATAATTACGTTCATCGCCTAGGATGCGATCGAGTTCAATGGGATGCCCAATCGATTCATGAATTTGAAGAATCATCTGATCCGGTGCCAACAAAATATCCATGCTCCCAGACGGGCAGTTCGGGGCCGCCAAGAGCTCTAACGCTTCGGCAGCAACCTGTGCTGGGGCCTCAGAAAACTTTAACTCCTCCAGCACCTCCAAACCGCCTTGACGACCATAGCCATGGCCACCAAACGTTCGCCGCTCCGTTTCCGCACCCTGGTTGGCCGTGGCGCCCATCATCGGGACGATAAAACGAAGATTCTGACGAACACGCCCTCCGTGTGTTGTCAGGTACAGCGTGTCCGATTCGGTATACCAAAGGCTGGTGTCCCAATCGACGATGCGATCGTCGGTTTTGAGTTGTTCGCAGGCCGTTTGCAATAGATCGATTTTTTCAGAGAGCGATACCGAATCCCACGGTTGCTTGGTTGGGCTCGTGTATTCCCCAACCGATTGGGGATACGCGATGCTGGCATGATCCACCAAACCACGCCCGACTGCGCGATAAGCCCATGTTTTGGCACGCTCCGCGGCCTCCTGTAGGCCCGCCTTCGTCAGGTCACTTGTGGCCGCATAGCCCATGCCACCGCGGTCAATGACGGTGATCATCACCCCGACATCATTGGATGTGGATACCGGTTGAAGAATATTCTGCCGGACCAAAAGATACTCGTCACGCTCACTCACCAGACGCAATGAGCAAAAATCAGCTTTGGGCGCAATAGCCGAAAAACGCGCTTCAATGGTCTCTTCTATATCTTGCATCGTGGCCCTCAAACCTCTCGATACGTCCCGACGTAGCTATA
>JYMV01003228.1_pt1 | contig 22138 bp, 6 predicted proteins | sample 338911 | NCBI WGS metagenome assembly JYMV01 (sample SAMN03354496, study PRJNA234377) | hydrothermal vent metagenome | biome: Deep sea; feature: Hydrothermal plumes at the Eastern Lau Spreading Center, Western Pacific Ocean; material: Seawater | place: Tonga | collected 2009 | depth 2000 m m
AAGACAGGACTATGGCCAGTTTTCTAACAGGCCTGAGATTTCCATGACCATGAATGGTGAAGGGCCAACAACGGCTTCTTCAACGATTCGTGCTGGGGCTGGTAGTTTTCCGGCTTTTAGAATATTGGCGATGTCTTGGGCTTCTTTTATTGTAAATGCACCACTAATGGAAGACCTTCCATTAGGAATCTCTCCTTGAACCGTAGGAAAAGAATAGACATAATTGTCCAAAACTATGGCAATAGATTTTCCAACATTCTCAGCAGTAAGTCTTTTCCAAATTTTGGCACCTTCACCATTCATGGTCATGGAAATCTCAGGCCTGTTAGAAAACTGGCCATAGTCCTGTCTTGCATCTACAATAACATCTCCTTCCAAGGGGGCTCTTCCTTCACGGCTTGAAACTTTAATTGCAATAAGCTGCACAAATTTCTCTTCTGGGTCATAAGGTTTTGCAGTCCATTTGAATCTCATATCCCTTGGAAAAATACTCTTCAATCCATCCATTGCAAGATATTCATTTACCTGAGCACTATCCTTAATAGCCACATAACCAATAACTGGTCCTTCTCCAGGGAAATAGCTTCCAGATTCATCCTGAAAAATAGCAGGTCTTAATATCGCAAACAAAGGATTATCTTTATTAAATGCTGAAATGCCTGCAGTTGAAGTGTCAGATCTTGAAGTGTCAGATGTGATCTGTTCCAGCAAAGATAACCCACTATCCTGTCCGGGCTCTTCATCTGATAATAGTTGAGCCAAACTATTAGCTGAAGTGTCAGATTCATTTGCAAGAATTACTTCCCCTTCTTCATCTGTATTTGCGACTGTAGTTGAATCTCCATCTTCATTATTTTCTAAATCTTCATCAAGATTGTCTTTCTTGTTAACTATAGACTTTAGCTTGTTGTTTGCTTCAGAAAGGTAACCATAAGCCTCACTATTCTCATAAGTTTCCCAAAATTCTAATTTTGCAGTCCCTTGCAAAAGTTTTCTTACTCTTTCGGGTTCTTTTACACCTGGGAGTTCTATAAGAATTCTACCTGCTGTTTCGAGCTTTTGAATATTCGGCTGAGAAACACCAAACTTATCGATCCTTGCTCTTAATATATCAAAGGATCTGTCGATAGCATCATCTGCTTCAGCTGAAATAACAGCCAATACTTCCTCATTGGTAGAATTGTATTGTATTTTATCCTGATTTTCTCTAGTGGCAAATACAGCAGAAAGCTGTCCATTTGGGTCAATACGCTGGAATGCCTGTCCAAATAAAGTTACAAAGGCATCATCAGAAGTTTTTTGGGATTCAATAGCCAGATCTATTGCTTTATTGAAAGTTTCATCAGTGCTATAACCTGATAGTGATCTTATAACATCAATTACCGAAACTTCAAGGGTAACATTCATGCCCCCCTTAAGATCCAGGCCTAAATTGAGCTCTCTGTCTTTACACTCTTTATAAGTGTATTTTTTTACCAGAAAATTATAAACAGGCTCCGTTGAAATTGAGTCTAAATACTTGGTTTCTAGATCAACGTCTCCTTTTCCGAATGCTCTAGCATCATCCTCCACACTATTGGTAACCCAGGTAAATGATAATTGGTAGATGCATACAAGGGCAAGTGCTATTGCAAATACCTGTATTGCGCTTTTACTTTGCATATTAAATTGGGGTGCTTATGCTTAAAATATCATTAAAATATTTTGCGACGCAAATATAGAGTAACATATCTTAATTACCAATAAAATTACATTAATAGAAAATCAGGTTTATATTGCGTTTTATATCAACCATTTTAAATATTTTTATTTAGATTTGTGTTTCTGATTATTGAAAAACCTATTTTACATCAAAATATGAAAAACATTCTCTTCACAATTGTTAGTGCTATTTTAATTATAAGTATATCCGCTTGTTCTAAACCTGGAACTGGGGGCAAGGCTACATTGTCGGTTCATGTTTTTGATAGTATCTGTGATGGGAGCAATGTTAATGTTGTACCGGAAGCGACTATTTATATCAAATATGGCGGCACAGCAGTTGATGCTGATATAGGAAGTTATGATGATTCACAGATAGCAGATTTCGGTGGCAAAACAGTTTATGAAAGTTTACGACGGGGCGATTATTATCTTTATGCAGTGAGCCAGGACGGCCAAAAAACCGGAGGCACTCATTTTGAAATTAAAAACAGAATCGGAGAACGAGAGGTCGTGATTTGTACTGGTGCTTACGAGTAGAACCCTGCAAAGTTAATCAGGAATTCATATATAGTCCTCTTCCTTCTTGCGAAAATTGTAATTTAAACTATTGCTGCTAAGCAATATCTTTCCAAGCCAATCAATTGGTTCTGTTTTGTTCTTATCAATTAGATTTTAATGCATCCTAAAAAACATCCATCCCATCTAAAACGCCCATAACTTCTTTTACAGCATTAGCAGAGCTGTTTAACAATTCCATTTCTGAATCATTTAATTGCAACTCAATTATCTTCTCAATACCACTTTTACCTAACTTAACAGGTACGCCAAGATAGAGGTCCTTCATTCCATACTGCCCCTGCAACCAGGCACAGCATGGAAAGATCCTATGCTGATTTCTTACAATTGATTCGACCATTTGAGCGGCAGCAGCACCTGGTGCGTACCAGGCAGACGTACCCAGTAAATTAACGATTTCCCCTCCTCCTTTCTTTGTTCTGTCAACAATTTCATCCAGCACAGAAGTTTCAATCAATTCAGTTACAGGAATTCCTGCAACAGTTGTGTATCTGGGCAATGGAACCATGGTATCTCCATGCCCTCCCATAAGTACAGCCTGTATGTCCTTTGGAGAAACTTTAAGCTCGGTGGCCAGAAATGCCCTGTATCTTGCGGTATCCAAAATACCAGCCATGCCAAAGACTCTACTCGAATCTATCTTGGCCGTTAGATAGGCACAATAACACATTACGTCCAATGGATTGGAAACAATAATAATAGTCGCATCAGGGGAATGTTCAATAACGTTTTCTGTTACTGATTTTACAATTCCTGCATTTGTGGCAATAAGATCATCACGGCTCATCCCTGGTTTACGAGGGAGCCCTGAAGTGATTACGACTACGTCAGATCCTGCAGATTTTGAATAGTCGTTGGTTGCACCAATAGTTTTGGAATCAAATAAGTTGATTGGAGAGGTTTCCCAAATATCTAGGGCTTTCCCTTCTGCAAGTCCTTCTTTGATATCTATCAATACTATTTCTTCTGCTAATTCTTTATGGGCCATAACATTTGCACAGGTGGCTCCTACATTACCAGCACCAACAACACTTACTTTCATATTTTTTGTCTTTAATTGTTAATAATAATCCAGAATTACTTATCGTTCCAAAGTTAATAACTTGAATGGGGCTGGCAAGTAAAACAATAGAGAAAAATGAAGCAACCATAAACTATTAAGAAACGTCTATATAACAAGATAACATAAGGCTAAGTTGATGGAATGCTTGAAATTTCAATGAAACAACCTGATGATTTATGTCGTAAAACATTCAATTTCAGTTATTATTTGTCAGTTTTAAATATTTATTATTAATATTATACTTTAGGCGAAAATGATTGCCAAGATGAAATAGGCGAAAATGATTGCCAAGATGAAAGATCTTCTTTTTAGCCTTAAGACCATGTTGAATAAATTTGTATTAAGACTCATATTTGCCATTACCTTAATATGTAATATTTATGGGCAAAACACAGAAGCGTGCAATCTGTCCAGTATTACCTTATCTGGAAATCCAATAGACAACCAAGATGGCACCTTTACATTTACTGTAAATGTTTGTGTCGCTATTGATGTTAGCTGGGGTGGGACCACTAACTTTACGATTGCGGTGGCTGGAGGCTCGTTTACCAGTATAGCTAGCATTCAAACAGGCACTTTTACTACCTCCTATAACTATTGTTCAGTTAATTGTATTGGGAACATATGTCCTGGTACAATCCTCACTGGAAGCTGTGTGAGCCCAATAGTCAATGGAGGTACCTTCCTGAATTTTACTGGATGTGGAAATAGTCCGGGTAACTGGATAACTCCAGATGATTATGCGGCGACTTGTGTTCCCAATCCGACGCAGATATGTCAGGATGTTACATTTACAACAAATGGATATCCAAGTACCATTACAATGGATGGTGTTGAAGATGATGTTGGCCCTGACGTTGGAAGTGGAGGATGCCTTGAAGTGCTGACTTTGCCTCCACAGCCAGGTCCTCCAACTACTATTGATGGCTGTTCAGGTATGTTTTATGATACTGGAGGGCCAAATGGGAATTATTCTAATAATGAGAATTATGAAGTTACTTATTGCTCAGGAAACGGTGGGCCAATTACCATAACATTTAATTCATTTTCTGTAGAAGGCGGAACAGGTTGTCCTTATGATTATCTGCTGATTTATGACGGATCTTCTTCTGGATCACCTTTATTAGCTGGCTGGTGTGGAACGGGGAATATTCCTTCTTATACCTCTACTGATTCTTGCCTGACCTTTGTTTTTGTCTCTGATGGGATAGTAACTTATCCTGGCTGGGCAGCTGTAATTTCTTGTCCTTGTACTCCGCCCGTTGCAAGTTTTACTTCCAACTCCCCGCAATGCATTGGCTCTTCCTTTAGTTTTACAAATACAGGTACTACAGGAGGAGGTTATACTTATGACTGGACTTTCTCGTCAGGTTCGCCATCCACATCAACTTCTGAGAACCCTACAGGAATAATTTGGAATACGGCCGGAACTTATTCTGTTACGTTGAATATCTGCGATGTAAATGACCCGACTTGTTGTACCTCTACTACACAATCTATTACTGTAACTTCTGGGCCTACAGTTACAGCAACAGCAACAGACGCTCTTTGTTTTGGGCAATGTAACGGAACGGTTACAGCAACTGGTGCTGGTGGCACATTACCTTATACCTATCAATGGATTGGTCCTAACTCCTTTTCTGCTTCAGGCCAGAACCAGATCAATTTATGTGCAGGCACTTATACCGTTCAAATTACAGATGCCGTGGGATGTATTTCTATTGCTTCGGTGGATGTTCTGGAACCAAATCCAATAGTTCTCTTCGCTGTTCCTCTGGATGAATCTTGTTTAGGGGCTTGTGATGGTCAGTTATTTGCTTCCGTTACAGGGGGAGTAGGTCCATTTATATATAAATGGGATAATGGCATTGGATTAGGTCAGAGTCACAGCAATATTTGCCCCGGAACATATACGGTTAAGGTGGAAGATGCCAATGGTTGTTTAGGTAGTAACCAGGCCACCATAACAATAAATCCTGGTTTGAATGTCGCTGCAGGATTTACTTATAATGGAAATCAATGCTTAACAGGTAATAGCTATTGTTTTATAAATACCGGAACCTCTGGAGCTACATATTCCTGGGATTTTGGTGATGGAATAGGCACCTCTGCTCTTGAGAACCCTTGCTATACCTATGCTGCTGCTGGCACTTACACGGTAACACAAACTGTTACTAATGGCCCTTGCTCAGGGACAGCAAGTCAAACAATTAATGTTTATTCTGAACCTATACCGGTAATAGTTGGAACTGATGTCCTGTGCAATGGTTCATGTGATGGAATGGCGAATTTATCAGTTGCTGGTGGTACACCACAATATACTTATGCCTGGAGCAACTCTTCTACCTTACAGAATATTTCTGGTTTATGTGCCGGTACTTACGAGGTAACTGTAACTGATGGAAACGGTTGTCTGGGGGTAGATAGTGTTCAAATACAGGAACCTGTTGCCATGACTATTACCATTTCAGGTACCGATCCTTCTTGTAATGGAGCTTGTGATGGTACTGCTACTGTTATTGCTGTGGATGGTACACCACCCTATACTTATCTTTGGAGTGACCCGTTATTTCAATCAAATGCAACTGCTACAGGACTCTGTCAGGGCGTATTTTTTGTAACTGTTATTGACTCTAACGGATGTGGCAGCTTGTTGGATAGTGTTACTATATCCGATCCGCCGCCAATTGTATTAAGTACATTTTCTACAGATGCTACATGTGGGCTTGCTGATGGTACAGTATCTGTTTCAGCTTCTGGGGGTAGTTCACCATATACCTATGCCTGGACAGGTGGATGTGTTACATCATCTTGTTCCGGATTAGCTGCAGGTTCCTATACGGTTACTGTAACAGATGGTAACAATTGCACGGAAATTTCAACGGTGAGCATATCAGATGGTGCAGGAGGTCTTGCTTCTATAGTTGTTGATTCAAATGTCTCTTGCTTTGGGATTTGTGATGGAGTTGCTACAGCTTCAATAACTGGGGGTACTGCACCTTTTACATATCTTTGGGATGACCCTGGAGCCCAAACAAGTACAACTATTACTGGCTTATGTGCAGGCACAATTAATGTTCAAATAACTGATGGGGCTGGCTGTATCTCAACGGCTTCATCTACAATAACAACGCCTCCAATCTTAATTGCAGCAATTACAGGCACAAATGATGCCACATGCAATGGCCTTTGTGATGGTGATGCTACTGTTTCAGCTTCAGGTGGTACTGGTTCTTATACGTATTCGTGGTTTCCTTCTGGAGGTGTTAGCGCTACTGGAACAGGTTTATGTGCCGGAACAGCCTATACGGTGACGGTGGAAGATGCCAATGGATGTATAGCAACAGCAGTAGTAAATATTAATGAGCCTACTCCTTTAGTTTTAACAATTATTTCTGCTAATCCTGGATGTAATGGTGGGAGTGATGGTACTGCTGATTTGACAGTCACAGGAGGTACAAGTCCCTATTCATATTTATGGAGTAACTTCCTAACTATAGAAGATCTTTCGGGAATTGCTGCAGGGACTTATACTGTTACAGTAACCGATTTACAAGGATGTTCTGATATAAGTACAATTACACTCAATGAACCTATTCTACTTAATGTTATTACTAATGTTATTGATGCATCCTGTGGATTGCCGAATGGCTCTGCCTGTGCGATACCTTCAGGAGGTACGCCAAACTATACCTATATTTGGAATGATACACTTAATCAAACAAGTTCTTGTGCTTTATTCCTTCCAGGTGGTAGTTATTCTGTTACGGTTACAGATTCCAATGGTTGTGTTGCGAATGCATCGGTTAATATAAATGATATACCAGGGGCGAATGCTACAGCAACATTGATTAGCAATGCATCTGGTTTTAGTGTTTGCGATGGGGTTGCTTCAGTAGCTATGCCCGGAACAGCTCCCTTTACTTACATTTGGAACGATCCGCTCTCTCAAACAACGAGTATAGCCGATAGTCTTTGTGCAGGGACCTATTGTGTAACAGTTACAGATAATGCTGGATGTACTGATTCTGCTTGCATAATAATTACAGAACCACAGGCCATCTCTATTACCTTAACAGCTACTAATATTCAATGTAATGGTGATTGTGATGGTACAGCAGGAGCTACTGTTTCTGGGGGTTTGATTCCATATACTTATCAATGGACAGGTCCAGGAGCTTTTACAAGCAATAGCCAGAATTTAATTGGTTTATGTGCTGGGACCTATTTTATTACAGTAACAGATGCTAACTCAATTATTATCTCAGATTCAATTGAGGTTACTGAGCCTTTGGCGTTGTCTGTATCTGTTGTTGGAGATACAGTCACTTGTAATGGAGGTTGTGATGGTTCTGCTACTGCTATAGTTACTGGTGGTTTGCCGCCATATACTTATTTATGGGATGATGGGTTTTCGCAAACTTCTGCGACAGCTATTGTTTTATGTGCTCAAGGTTATACCGTTTTAATAAACGATGTAAATGGATGCTCAATTACAGGTACAGTGACAATATTTGATCCTCTTGCCATTATTGTTAATGCAACTTCTATTCCGTCAGCATGTGGCCAATCAAATGGTTCGGTTGCTACAAGTGTTACCAATGGAACTTCACCTTTTACTTATTTATGGTCTGATGGATGTACCAATACTAGCTGCTCGGGCCTACCTTCAGGTAACTATTCAGTTACAGTTACTGATATTGATGGATGTATTGGAACTGGAAGCACAAGCATAGTAGATTCAGGAGGGCCTGCTGCTGCAATGATTGATAGTACTGATATATCATGCAATGGAGGTAATGATGGCACTGCATTGGTTTCAGTTACTGATGGAACGCCACCTTATACCTACTCTTGGAATTCTACACCTGTACAAACTACAACATTAGCCACTGGCCTTGCTGCTGGGATGTACGTGGCAAGTATAATTGATGCTAATGGCTGTGGGACAGCTGTGCCAATTACATTGAATGAGCCATCACTAATACAGGTCACTGTGCCAACGGTAGTTAACCCCAGCTGTACTGGAGGCTTTGATGGCCTGGTTTCATCATTAGTAAGTGGAGGCACGGCTCCCTACACATATTCATGGTCAACTGGTTGTGTTACTTCAACGTGTGCAGGTCTTCTTGCAGGAACGTATAATCTTACTGTTACTGATGCTAATAATTGTTTAAGCACAGCATCTGCAGTTTTAGTGGATCCGCCATCTTTGGTTATGAACGTTACTGAGACTAATATTTTATGTAATAATGCTTGTAATGGTTCCGCCTTCATAGTACCTGGTGGTGGAACTCCTCCGTATACTTATACATGGTCTAATGGAGATACTAATCAGGTTGCAAACAATCTTTGTGATGGTCTTTATACTATTTCTCTTTCTGATGCTAACGGATGCTTGGCAGTTTCCTCTGCAACGATCACCCAGCCAAGTGCGTTGCTTGTAACTATTCCTGTTTTTAGTGATATTGATTGTAATGGTAATTGTAATGGATATGCTCAATCTTCAGTTTCTGGGGGAACTTCACCATATACCTATCTTTGGAGTACAACCAGTACAATTGATCAAATTTCATCTCTTTGTGTTGGATCTTATACTTTAACTGTTACAGATAATAATGGATGTGTAGAAAACACATTGGTAAATATTAGTGAACCATTGCCTCTTACCTTAAGTATGGTCACAACCAATGTAAACTGTTATAATGCTTGTGATGGTATGGCATCGGTGACAGCAGCAGGTGGTGTTCCTCCTTTTACTTATCTTTGGAATGATTCATATTTCCAGACTACTCAATCGGCTACTGGTTTATGTAATGGAACTTATTCAGTATTAGTAGAGGATGCTAGGGGATGTTCAAATCTCACAACGGTAACGATTACGCAGCCCCAAGTGATAGGGCTAATCGAAAGCACTATATCGTCCACCTGCGGAAACCAAAATGGGAAGGCATGTGTCGTAGTAACAGGAGGCGTGGTTCCGTATACAATTGCATGGAATGACCCTATGCAAACTGTTGGAACTTGTATAGACTCCGTATTTGCAGGGGTCTATAATCCATTATTAACAGATGGAAATGGTTGTACTTTTACTATACCAGTATTGATAAATGATATTGCAGGCCCAACCATTGATTCCGTGGTAACTACAGATTTAGCTTGCTATGGTGATGCAAATGGAACTGCCATAGTTAATGTTACCGGTGTAGCTCCACCTTATACATATTCTTGGAAGGATGTTAATGGTGATTCTATCGGAACAAACTCATCTTTTCTTTTTGGTTTAAATGGTGGAACATATACCGTTTCTGTGATGGATAACAATAGTTGTCTTGTGTCGCAAGCATTTATAATCAATGAGCCTTTGCAGTTGGCCAGTGCAATTATTTCTTCAAGTGATATAACATGTAATAGTGGATGTGATGGTACAGCTGAAGTTGCTGTTGGTAATGGAACTCCTCCCTACTCATATCTATGGTCTCCAGGTGGTGAGGTAACTGCCTTGGCTACAGGGTTATGTGCAGGTTCAAATAATGTGGTAATCATTGATGTAAACGGATGTCAGATAAATAATGGTCTTGTATTAATTGAACCTACTGATTTAGTGCCTTCCATTGCTGGAAATAATATAAGCTGTTATGGTGGCTCTGATGGTGAAATATCAGTGTCTGTTTATGGAGGTTCTCCACCCTATACATTTACTTGGTTACCCTCAGGGATAGGGCAAACAATATCTAACCTATCGGCAGGGGCATACACGGTCCTAATTACAGATTTTAATGGATGTGATGCCAATCAGGCAATGTCACTAATTGATCCCCCCTTACTAGATGCAAGTGGAGGAAGCACTCCTTCAAGTTGTGGCTATGCAAATGGCGTTGCATATGTAGATCCTTCAGGAGGAACATATCCATATACTTATGAATGGTTTGATGGGGCTGGTATGCCAATAGGCCAGGCTACAGATACAGTAATGGGATTGGTCCAGGGAAGTTATGACTGTATTGTGACAGATGTTAATGGTTGTACATTTACTTTACCTATTGTAGTAAATGATAATGTTGGGCCAATAGTTTCATTTGAATCAGCAGTAGATGTCTTATGTTTTGGTACTTTTTCTGGAGAAGCTTCTGTTAATGTAACTGGCAGTTTTGTTCCATTTACTTATCAATGGAATGATCCCCTGCAGCAGACAAACAAAACAGCTACAGGATTAGCTTCAGGTACATATACTGTAACAGTAAGTGATGTGAATGGATGTGAAGACTCTACGGATGCTATTATCACTGAGTCGCTGGAACTGGATGTTAATGCCTTTGGTACATCAACAATTTGCATATCTCAGGGAGCTCTGATTTCTGCTAGTGCAGTAGGTGGAAGTGGAGATTATATTTTTTCATGGGATAATGGTATACCTGATACAATTATGTACAATGTTTATCCCATAGTAACAACTACTTATACTGTTATAGTTACAGACACAAATAATTGTACAGATACTTCTGAAGTTGTAATTACTGTGTATCCCCCTTTAACTGCACTGGGTGTGGGTGCTTCAATTTGTGAAGGGGATGATGGAGTAATCTCAGTTGTTGGATCAGGTGGTGATGGAGGTCCATATAATTATACATGGCTGAATACCTCTATGGTTGGGCCAGATCAAACTATTTCTGGAATCATGAGTGATACTACATTTACTGTTGTGGTTTCTGATGGTTGTTCCCCAAATGATACAACCAGTGTTGATATCACGGTAAGTCCGGTGCCTCCACCACCATTGGTTATGAGTGATTCAGTTTATTGCTTAGGTGATCAATTAGCAGATCTAACAGCGTCGGGCACAAACATAACATGGTATTCAGACACAGCCTTAACCAATATTCTTGGATCAGATTCTATATTTATACCTTTCAGTAATGTTGGAACTAGCTTGTATTTTGCAACCCAAACTATTGCGGGTTGTGAAAGTGCTGCGAACTTTGTTGAGATTTTAATTAATCCTACTCCAATAGCAGGATTTGATCCATTCCCTGAATCAGTCCCAATAACAAATCCTGGAATCATATTTACAGATCATGCTACCCAAGACGTAATTGATTGGGTATGGTCTTTTGGTGATGGAGATTCTGCATTTGGAGACACGTCTGATTTCTTTGTAGGGGATACAGTGCTTCATCTCTATGCAGACTCAGGAACTTTTACAATATTTCAGATTGTTACCAATATTTATGGTTGTATTGATATTTATTCTGATCAAGTAGAGATAACTAATGAGTATATCTTATTTGCTCCTTTGGCATTTTCGCCCAATGGGGATGGTTTTAATGACCATTTTTACCCAAAAGGAATAGGTATAAATGATGAAGAGTTCCGCTTTTATATTTATGATAGGTGGGGGGATTTAATTTATGAATATTCAGGTCCGTATACAGATTGGATTGGCTGGGATGGCAGAGCTAATGATGGTCCGGAGATTGCACAACAGGATGTGTATGTTTGGATGATTCAAAATGAAGATTTTGATGGTGATTCCCATGAGTATGTTGGTCATGTTACTTTATTGAAGTAAACGCTTGGTTTATTGAACCTCATAATTCTTTCTGTTATTCAGGTTTTTTTCATTTAATACTTACTATTTAGGGTTTTTGTTTTTACATTGTACATATAATTTAAATTTATCTTAGGAATATAGCAACCTAAACCCTAAAATTGCGTCTATTAATATAATTATCCAAAGCTACCAGCCAAGAAAAATTATTATAACCGATAATGTGCATTTTGAATCATATAAATAAGATTATTTTGCATAAGGTTCTTCTGAGTTTTATTATTTATTGCTTTGCCATAGGAATGGTATCTGCACAAAAGGCATTACCCATATATCAATATAATCAAGGAGCAACAATTACCCCTGATAGTATAGGCGCAATGGCAAAGATGGATGGGAATGGATTTCTTGGCCAAATGTATAACTATTCTGCCTGTGGATTAAATTATTGTGCAGCTGCCTTGATGACCGCAACAAGATATAGCCCTTCACCTGGCCCTGGATTTCCTTCCTCTGTAAATATTTCTTGTTTGCCAGCTTGTTTCAACCTGATTCAGGCTTATGTTTGGTGGAGTGAGTCATCAACTAATAATGCTGCTACTTGCACTGTTACAGAACCTTTGGGTAATACTGCTGGCTATGCGGCAAATTTAATAGGTACTGGACCTGACAAATGTTGGAGTGTAGGTGGTACCAGGGTATTTAGAGCAGATGTAACAGCGTCTGTTACCGGAAATGGAAATTATACAATAAACATATCTAGTGGGGGAGGGCCGGTAGATGGATTTACATTGTTCATTATATATTCAGATCCTACAGCAACATACCAGGGAACATTGGTGATTGCTGACGGTGCTTTGGTAACCATTGGTGGCTCAAACAGTCAAACGTTAAGCGGTTTTACCGCATGTGGTAATTCAACTACTGGTACCGCATTTGCGATGGCGGGAGACTTACAAAATAATGTAGGGCCAAATCATACAACAGTCTTAAATGGTGTAGGTGGGCCTTTCCCTCAAAATTTTTGGAATTTTGATGTGGCTGCAACAACGGTAACTGCTGGTCAAACAACTGCTAATTACAGTTTTACTCCCCCTGGAGGGGATTGCTGGGTATTTGTAGCTGCTGGTCTTTATTTTCAAACCACCTCTTGTGTAACTTGTACTCCTTCTGGAACAATGACAACCACAACTAGCTTCTCAAATGTGGCATGTGGCATGTGTGATGGTACCGCTACGGTTACTCCTTCTGGTGGAGTTGCTCCCTATACCTATATATGGAATGATCCTAATGCACAAACAAATGCAACTGCAATAGGCCTTTGTGCGGGATCATATAGTGTTACAGTCACTGATGCCTCAGGATGTAATACCGCTATCGAGAACTTTACGATTATTGATTTAGGTGGAAATATCACCGTAACCCCCTCGTCTACTGATGCAAATTGCTATAATGGCTGCGATGGGACGGTAAGTGCGACATCATCTGGAGGCACTGCGCCGTATACGTATACATGGCCAGGCCTTGGCAGTGGGCAGAACCAGGTGAATGTATGCGCGGGCACTTATACGGTAAATGTTACCGATGCCAATGGCTGCATAGGCACCGCTACAATTGATGTTTTACAACCCAATCCGATAGATCTTTTTGCAATTCCATTAGATGAATCATGTTCCGGTGCGTGTGATGGTCAATTGTTTGCCTCTGTTACAGGAGGAACAGGCCCCTTTACTTTTACATGGAATAATGGTGTTGGTGTAGGCCAAAGCCAGACCAATATATGTCCCGGCACCTATACGGTCACAGTGGTAGATGCCAATGGTTGTACAGAGCAAAACACTTTTAATAGCACCACCACAATAAATCCAGGAGGTTTAGCTGCGGCAGGCTTCACCTATAATGGGAATCAGTGTTTAACAGGCAATAATTTTGTTTTTACAAACACGGGAACATCCGGTGTAACCTATTCCTGGAACTTTGGTGATGCCGGCACCTCTAGCTTAGAAAACCCCTCCCATACCTATGCAAGTTCTGGCACTTATGTTGTAACCCAGATAGTAACCAATGGGCCTTGCAGTGATACTTATTTCCTGACGGTCAATGTATATCCGGAGCCGGGTGGGGCAGTGGTCGGAACGGATGTTTCCTGTGTTGGTGCCTGTGATGGTGCAGCAAATTTATCTCCGAATGGCGGTACCAGCCCTTATACCTTTACCTGGAGCAATACAGAGACAACAGAAGATATTTCAGGATTATGTGCCGGAACGTATACGGTAACCATAACGGATGTCAATGGTTGTCTTGTGATCATAAATGTTACGATTTCCGAGCCTGCTGCCCTAACCAATATTGTTACCGGAACAAACATTAATTGCAATGGATCCTGTACAGGAACCGCGGTGGCAAGTCCGTCAGGGGGCACAGGGCCCTACACGTATTTGTGGGATGACCCCGGATTTCAGACCACTGCAACTGCAGTTGGTCTGTGTGCCGGCCTTGTAAATGTAACTGTTACTGATGCCGGAGGGTGTATAATTACTGGTTCCTATACCGTTACAGAGCCGGCCGCAATGGTTCTGACCCTGTCAGCCAATGATGCAAGCTGTGGCTTGTCTGACGGATCAACCTCTGTCACTATTTCAGGAGGTACCGGCCCCTATACATATTTGTGGAATAGTGGTTGTGTCACATCTTCTTGTACAAATTTGCCATCAGGGACTTACCTGCTATCAGTGACCGATGCCAACGGCTGTACCCAGGCTGGATCGGTTAGTGTAAATGATGTGGGCGGCGGCGGCGTTGCATCTATAACCCTTAATAATAATGTTACCTGCAACCAGGGTTGTGATGGACAGGCCACAGCTTCAATAACCGGGGGATTGGCTCCATATACCTATCTGTGGTCAGACCCTTTATCTCAAACTACTGCAATTGCTACTGGTTTATGTGCCGGCACTTATGATGTGTCAATTACAGATGCTGGCGGCTGTCTTGCAACGGCTTTGGTAACTGTTACAGAGCCCCCGCTTCTTAATGCAGTGGTTACTGTTTTTGCAGATGCAAGCTGTTTTGGACTTTGTAATGGCAATGCAACAGTCTCGGTGTCAGGCGGTGTTTCACCATATACCTACTCTTGGGATAATCCCGGAAATTCAACTACCGCCTTGACATTATCTGATCTTTGTGCAGGAATAAACTATACCGCTACCATTACAGATGCTCAAGGATGTATTGCGACTGCCAGTGTTACAATCAGTGAACCTCCTGTTTTAACAGGTACGGTCGTTGGGACAGATATTGGATGTAATGGTGGCTCAGATGGTTCAGCTGACTTGACCCCTTCTGGTGGCACTGTGCCATATAATTTTCTGTGGTCTAATACAGATGTTTCCGAGGATATAACTAACCTGAGTGCAGGGAACTATACGGTAACTGTTACAGATTTAAACCTTTGCACTGTAGTCGTCTCCGTGGTTATCAATGAACCCCAGCCTTTGGCATTGACCACCACTGTAACTGATGCCTCTTGTAATTTAGCTAATGGGTCAGCCTGTGTAGTAGCATCAGGCGGCACAACACCTTACACCTATCTATGGAATGATACATTAAACCAGGTCACAGCTTGTGCAAACACTATCCCCGGCGGTAATTATACTGTAAACGTAACAGATAGTAATGGTTGCTCTTCAGTTGCAAATGTTACGGTCAATAACCTTCCGGGCGGCAACGCAGTAGTGACGCTGATCAGCAATACTAGCGGATTTAATGTTTGTGATGGCCAGGCCTCTGCAACCCTAACGACCGGCACTCTACCCTATACATATCTTTGGGATGATCCGCTTGCTCAAACAACAGCAATTGCTACAGGACTATGTGCAGATACCTTTTGTGTAACCATAACAGATGCTGTTGGCTGTACCTCGAGTGCTTGCATTATCATTACTGAGCCTCCACCAATTAATACATTGCTTAGCGGCGTGAACCTTCTGTGCAATGGAATTTGTAATGGCAGTGCTACCTTAACAGTATCAGGCGGTAATTCTCCTTATTCCTATATATGGACAGGAGGCATGACCACCCAAAATGTCGCCGGCTTGTGTGCTGGCATTTATTATGTTACGGTTACGGATGCAAATTTAATTTCCGTTGTCGATTCAGTTACAATTACAGAACCACCGGCACTTTCTTTAAGTATAGCAGGCACCGATGCGACATGTGACGGCATGTGTGATGGCTCTTCAACAGTTACTGCTGGCGGAGGCACTGGTTCCTATACCTATAGCTGGGATGATCCTGGTAATCAAACCACTCCAACAGCATTTGGCTTATGTGCGGGCACCTATAATGTTACTGTATATGATGGCAATGGCTGTACTTCAACAACCAGCATTGTAATCAATCAACCACTCCCTGTAATAGTTAATGTAACCACAGTAACTGCAAGCTGCAACCAGTCGGATGGTTCTGCTACAGCTGTCCTTACAAATGGCGTAGGTCCTTTCACCTATTCCTGGGATAATGGCTGTACCAGCTCAACCTGCAATAATTTGCAGTCTAATAATTACAATGTAACAGTGACCGATGCTACAGGTTGCCTGGCAACGGGAAGCGGAGCGGTTCAAAATGCAAATGGCCCCATAGCAATAATGTCAGACAGCACCGATATTTCATGCCCTGGGGGTAGCGATGGCACCGCTACTGTAGTGGTAAATGATGGAACTCCTCCCTATAATTATTCATGGAATACCTCTCCTGTTCAGACTAATGCAATCGCTGTAAACCTTCCATCCGGCTTAATTACCGTTACTGTAACAGATTTTAATGGATGCGTATCAGCAATTTCCGTGACCATTGATGAGCCAAATGCCTTTGTGGTTTCAACAACAGGATCTGATCCAAGCTGCAATGGCTCCTGTAATGGATTAGGTACTGTCTCGGTTTCTGGCGGCACAGGCCCGTATACCTATTTGTGGACAGATCCCGGAGCCCAGACCACTATCACTGCAGCTGGACTATGTGCTGGTTCAGTCACTGTAAATATTACAGATGCCAATGGATGTCCTGCCGTGGGAGCTGTAACGCTTTCAGAACCAGCATCCCTGGTTCTTTCAGTTGTTGAGGCTGATGCTCTATGCGGAGGGATTTGTGATGGCTCAGCAACGGTAACCCCATTTGGCGGCACTGCGCCATACTTTTATTCCTGGAATACAATCCCGGTTCAAACATCCCAGATAGCTGACAGCTTATGTGCCAGCAATTATGTGATTACCGTAACAGACGATAATGGCTGTACCTCAAGCTCATCAGCTATAATAGGAGAGCCAGCTGATTTGGTAGCTTCTATCTCATCTTTTTCAGATATATCATGCAATGGGTTGTGTGATGGGTATGCCCAGTCTTCCATTACCGGAGGAGTGGCACCCTATACTTATCTATGGAGTAATGGTCAGATCATTGACCAGGTAACGAATTTATGTGCAGGGACCTATACGGTCACTATTTCTGATAATAACGGTTGCTCAGCTATAGCAACCGCAATAATCGCTGAACCACCTGCAATGACTGTTGTTATGAGCCAGGCCAATGTTCGCTGCAACAGCGCCTGTAATGGTGAAGCATTTGTTACAGTTTCCGGTGGCATGTTCCCCTATACTTATCTGTGGAGCGACCCCTTTTTCCAAACCTCTTTTATTGCAGATAGCCTGTGTGCGGGACCTGTATCTGTAACGATCACTGATTTGAATGGCTGTTCCAATACGCACGGCGTTACCATCACGCAGCCACAACCGCTTGGCTTCGTGTCAAATACTTTCTCATCTACTTGCGGAAATCAAAATGGTTCTGCCTGTGTAGCAATTGTCGGAGGAGTTATACCCTACACTATTGTCTGGAATGATCCCAATACCACGATAGGTTTGTGTTTGGATAGTGTGTATGCCGGTGTTTATAATCCTATTCTTACAGATGGTAATAATTGCCCCTTTACCGAACCTGTTATTATCAACGATATTTCTGGCCCTATTATAGACAGTGTTTCAACGACGGACCTAAACTGTAATGGCGATGCCAATGGCACTGCCACTGTTTATTATTCAGGGGGGACAGGTCCTTTTATCTTTACGTGGAAAGATGGCACTGGAGATACCTTGGGTACTGGTTCTAGTTTCTTGTTTGGTTTGTCAGGAGGCACATTCACCATTACAATTGAGGACTTTAATAATTGTGTAGTCTCCCAGGTTTTTTCAATATTCGAGCCCTTGCCTATGGCAAGCGCCATAACGAGTTACAATGATGTTTCATGTTTTGGTTCCTGTGACGGAACCGCTTCTGTAATGGTTGGGAATGGCACCCCCCCATATACCTATTCCTGGACTCCTAGCGGTGTTATCTCTCCAAATGCTACTGGATTATGCAAGGGTTCGAACAATGTTTTAATAATAGATGTCAATGGATGCCAGATTATTGATGGAGTTGTTCTCACAGAGCCAGATGAGATAGTTGTTTCATCGGCTGTATATGATGTGTCCTGTTATGGCGGAAGTGACGGCCAGATATCTTTAAGCGTCATAGGCGGCACTCAGCCTTATATGTATTTATGGTTGCCAAGTGGGACAGGCTCAGGCATGTTGGTCACGAATCTCAGTTCGGGGGCTTATACTGTTCAGGTCAGTGATATTAATGGCTGTGATACCAACCAGTCATTTACCATCATAGAACCCCAGCTTCTGGATGCCAATGGCTCATCATCACCTTCAAGTTGTGGAGATGCTAATGGCCAGGCCACTGTGACGCCTCAGGGCGGAACCTCTCCCTATTCCTATGAATGGTTTGATGATCAGGGCACACCCCTGGGCCAGACAAGTGCTACTGCCACTGGCTTGGTGCAAGGAACCTATGATGCGGTGATAACAGATGCCAATGGTTGCACCTTTATGCTTACCCTTCCGGTCATTGACAATGCGGGACCGACCATTCCCTTTATAGTAGGCCAGGATCCTTTGTGTAATAATGGGAATGACGGTTTTGCCGCCATCACTCCTTTTGGCGGAACGCTTCCCTATACTTTTCAATGGAGTACGGCCCAAACGACCGATACCGCTTTTGGCTTGGGTGCCGGGACTTACTCGGTAACCCTGACAGACCTGAATGATTGTATAGATACTGCAAGCATTACGCTCCAAGAACCAACACAGGTAGTTTTAACCCCGTCAATTGATACAACCATTTGCATTGGCGGCACTGCCAATATTTCTGTTTTGGCACAAGGGGGCACCAATGGTGGCGGTGGGCCAAATCCGGTTTATACCTATATCTGGGATAATGGGATACCCGACACCAGTACCTATGATGTAAGTCCGTTAGCCCAGACGACCTATAATGTAACTGTTGAGGATGTCAATGGCTGTGCTGCAAGCACATCTGTTACAGTTTCTATTTATAGTCCAATCACCGTTACGGTTAATGATGCTGTAATATGTGATGGCGGCACCACAACCCTTGTCGCGACAGCAAGTGGAGGGAATACCAATTTATCCTATAATTATACCTGGACACCTGGAGGAGAGGTGTCCCAGGCAATCAATGTGTCACCTGCTGCGACGACTACTTATACAGTAACAGTGGATGATCAAAATTGCTCTCCTGCAGCCACATCCTCCGGAACAGTAACGGTAAATGGTTCCCCTGTTGCAGATTTCTCCTGGTCTTGCGATCCCGACCCTTTTGAATTAACCTTTACCAGCAATGCTTTCTCCCCAACAGGTGTAAGCCTGTCATCCTGGAATTGGGATTTTGGAGATCAAAACATCTCCAATAGTGAAAATCCGAATCATCAATACAATGGCTCTCAGGTTTACCCTGTAAGCTTAATTGTAACGGATTCCAATGGATGTTCTGATACGGTTGTTCAAATGGTTCAATCACCACCCACAGCGGAGTTTGTCATGATGCAGAATGGAAAGGTCCTGGATCCACCTGAAACCTCAATACTTACACCCATAGTGGATTTTGCAGATGCATCGAGCCAGGATGTTGTCTGGTGGCTATGGGAATATGGAGATGGTATTTCAGATACGGTTATTGCCCTGTATGGTGATACCTCTCACACCTATACTGAGGCGGCAGGCTATATGGTGCAGCTTACTGTCCAAAATCAATACGGTTGCATGGATGTTGTAATACACCCCTTGACCATAAAAAGTGATTTTATCATATTTGTGCCCAATACTTTTACGCCCGATGGTGATGGTCGGAATGAGCTTTTTTTCCCTCAGGGCATTGGTGTTGATGAAGAAAATTTCTCCTTTTATATTTATGACAGGTGGGGAGACATGGTATTCAAGTCTCAGGGATCTTTTGACCGTGAAATTATCGGATGGGACGGAACGGTCAATGGTGGTAAAAATATTTCGCAGCAGGATGTTTATGTATGGCTCATAAGAACTGAAGACAAGAATGGTGATGCACATGAGTATGTAGGCCATGTAACCTTGCTAAGGTAAGGTTTTTTAAAATATAGCATTCACCGTAAATTAAGGTGCACACCTCCCTAAATCATCCCAAAATGGCCACTGACCGAGGTCATCTCCCTATTATCGTTTTTTGAAACGTACATATTTCATTTTTATAATTTTGAATAACCTCATTAACTTGCAATTTTTGGGACTAAATTTATGTAAGCATGTCATTTCTTTCATATGCGACCAATAGCATTTTGTTGAAACGATAATACTTATTCTTTCAGGGAATAACCCATGAAATCAATCCATAGCAGGAATAATCAACATTTAGGTAGGTTTAGAGACATCCTCCTGGTTATGAATGCGATGTGTAATAGTTTGCTCTCAATGTTTTTATCATTGAGAAGTCCTTCATGTATGTATATACAGCATATTCATTTTCCCATGTATGAGGAAATGGTACATATGATAAATCCTGGTTTTACAGACAAAATGGGCAATCCCAAACTAAACTCAATTTATAAAAGGTTTTATGATGGTAACTAATAAGTTCCTATACTATATCCTAAATTTATTTATCTTTTATTCTTTTTATACAAATGTTTCTTTTGGGCAAAAATCATTGCCTAGTATTCAATACAACCAAGGTGCAAGTGTCAATCCTGATAGCAGCTCTTCAATGGCAAAAATGAATGGGAATGGTTTTCTTGGTCAGATTTACAATTCTTCTTCTTGTGGGTTAAATTATTGTACGGCCTCAATGATGACAGCTACCAGATATACGTCGTCACCAGGACCAGGGCTTCCATCTAATCTTAATATTTCATGCCTGCCAACTTGTTATAATTTGGTTAAGGCCTATTTGTGGTGGAGTGAATCATCACAAAATAATTTTGCCACTTGTACCATTACTGAACCTTTAGGAGGAACAGCAACCTACCCAACAACTTTAGCCGGTTCCAGTGGTCACAAATGTTGGGCACAAGGAGGAACTAGGGTTTTTAGAGCAGATGTTACAGCAGCTATAACCACTAACGGAAATTATACGATAAACATATCCAGTGGAGGTTGGGCAGTTGATGGAGTAACACTCTTTATAATTTATAACGACCCTACAGCCACCTATCAGGGAACATTGGTAATAGATGATGGTGCAATGACTGCTATAGGAGGAGTTCCTCAAAGCCATACCATGACTGGGTTTTCTGCTTGTGGTCCTTCAACTTATGCTACCGCATTTGCGATGGCTGGGGATTTACAGAATAATATTGGGCCAACTCATACAACTACACTAAATGGCGTGACATCTGCATTTCCGCAAAACTTTTGGAATTATGATGAAACTGTAACCACAGTGACCTCTGGTCAGTCAACATCTAATTTTGGGTTTGATCCTCCAGGTTCTGATTGCTGGGTTTTTGCTGCAACAGGCCTTTATTTTCAAACTACCTCATGTGTAACATGTATCCCTGGAACAATTACAACTGCAACAAGCTTTTCAAATGTGGATTGTGGAATTTGTAATGGCACTGCGACAGTAACTCCATCCAACGGAGTTTTACCATACACCTATATATGGAATGACCCTGGAGCACAAACCAATGCAACTGCAACCGGCCTCTGTATAGGAAGTTATAGTGTTACAGTCACAGATGCTTATGGATGTTCTTCTGCTATAGAAAACTTTACAATTAGTGATATAACCAGCCCTAATACATTGGTTTTCTCAACTAATGATGTTAGCTGCGCCGGGCAATGTGATGGCATTGTAACCGCTATCACATCTGG
>JYMV01023994.1_pt1 | contig 22138 bp, 21 predicted proteins | sample 338911 | NCBI WGS metagenome assembly JYMV01 (sample SAMN03354496, study PRJNA234377) | hydrothermal vent metagenome | biome: Deep sea; feature: Hydrothermal plumes at the Eastern Lau Spreading Center, Western Pacific Ocean; material: Seawater | place: Tonga | collected 2009 | depth 2000 m m
CGTTCATTGAGTGAGAAATCCCGAGTGTAACGTGGTACGCGGAATTATTTAAATCCAATTCTATGGCTTTCTCTATTATAGTAAGAGCTGATTTTGTTTGTCCTTCTGTCAAATCAAGTAGGCCCATACCATGAAGAGCGATGGCATCGCTAGCATCTATTTGCAGTATTTGACGATAGGCATCTATCGAATTATTTTGAGTCAAATGGGCTTAACCTTTTTATTATTAAGCCACTACAATGGGATATTATGTATCATATTAGACCAGCTTAAACCCAACAATTACCGTGAACATTAATAACAGAAAGCACTCGGTTGGAAAAAAGAGTCATCGAAGGGCGGCATTCGTGCTTGCCTCGCCCTCCCCTTAGCCTGCTATATTTCGTTCGGGAGGCTAGCTGCGGACGGACAGCTCGTGAACCCGGTCAGGTCCGGAAGGAAGCAGCCGTAGGGAGTTTTGTCTGGGTCGCGTGTCTGGCCTCCCACTTCTGGTGGGCCGCATTACCAATAGCGCACCCGCTAACTCTCAGTCACGCCTTTTGGCCTAATAAATTATGACAAATAAAAAAACTGACCAGACACCAAAGAAAAGTACTCCAGATAATGAGGGAGCCAACTACCAGGTGCTCGCCCGAAAATACCGGCCGACTAATTTTTCTGGTTTGATTGGGCAGGATGCAATGGTACGAACTTTGACCAATGCCTTTGATGCCGAGAGGTTGGCGCATGCCTTTATTTTGTCGGGTGTGCGGGGAGTTGGTAAAACTACGACCGCCCGTATTATCGCCAAGGCACTAAACTGCGTCGGCGAGGACGGAAATGGGAAACCAACCATTAATCCTTGTGGAAAGTGTGAGATGTGCCTCGCCATTGCAGAGGATCGGCATCTTGATGTCTTTGAGATGGATGCGGCAAGTCGGACTGGGGTGGATGATATACGAGAGTTAATTGACGCCGTTCGATATAAACCGGTTTCTGCCCGTTATAAAGTTTACATTATCGACGAGGTTCACATGTTATCCCGCAATGCCTTTAACGCGTTGCTTAAAACACTGGAGGAACCTCCCGAACACGTTAAATTTATTTTTGCAACCACCGAAATTCGGAAAGTACCCGTCACGGTGTTATCACGTTGCCAACGTTTTGATTTACGTCGTGTTAATGTAGAGACGTTGATTAGGCATTTCGCTGAAATTGTTGAAAAGGAAGGCGCCCTCATATCCGAACAGGGTCTCGCATTGATTGCCCGGGTTTCTGATGGATCCGTACGCGATGGACAAAGTCTACTAGACCAGATTGTCACAACCGGCAGAAGGGAAGAAAAAGAAATTGGGGAAGGCGATGTGCGCGAGATCTTAGGGCTAGCTGACCGGGAGAGAACCTTTGATTTGTTGGAAAAGGTTTTAAAGGGAGAAATAGAAGTTGCGCTAGAGATAGTTCAGCAGGATTATATTAATGGTTCTGACCCGTTGTCGACTTTGCAAGACTTGGCTGAATTAGTTCACTGGTTGACGCGGATTAAAGTTGCACCAAAAACCTTAGAAGATTTAACTGTTTCTGAAAGTGAGCGATCCCGTGGGGAAAACCTTTCCGGGAAGCTTTCCATGGCAAATTTGGGACGTGCATGGCAAATGATAGTTAAGGGCCTTAAAGAGGTACAAACCTCGCTAACACCAATTCAGGCGGTGGAAATGATTCTGGTCCGCCTCGCCTATCTTAGTGATCTGCCGTCCCCAAATGATGTTATTAGAAACTTGGAAAAGTATAGAGACCACCCAGAAGGCGCTGTTACACCAACGAACGATCAAAACAAATCAACCCCTTCGACCTTATCGTCCAATACCTCAGGCCCAAGGGGTTTGGCTTTTGAATTAGAGGAGCAACCCGAAAAGCAGACCTTGTCTAATTTTAAACTGAATAACTTTGAACAAGTAATTGCTCTCTTAGATGATCATGATGAGCGTATTTTGATGGCGGATTTGGTAAACAATGTTCATTTAGTGAGTTTTGAGCCCGGAAAAATCGAAGTCTGCTTGGCTGAAGCAGCTAATCCCGATACGCCCAAGCGCCTATATAGTTTTCTCAACTCGGTTATGGAAGAGCGCTGGTCGGTATCACTGGCAACGCAAGGGGGTAACCCCACCCTGAGGGAACAAAAAAGAGAGGAAGAAAGGGCTCTACACGTAGAAATCAAGCAAGGATCACTCATGCAGTCCGTCATGGAAAACTTTCCTGGAGCGGAAATAGAAACTATTCGCCAAATTGACGACAAAGATTTTACAACACCAGAAGAAAAAAAATCTGGGGGAGAAAAAATCACATGAAAAATCTCGGGCAAATGATGAAACAGGCCCAAGAAATGCAAGATAAAATGTCAGAGGTTCAGGAAAAACTTTCCCAACTTCAAGTAACAGGTGCCGCTGGAGGTGGTATGATTGAAGTAACTATGACGGGTAAAAATGAAATGCGGCGGGTTAAAATTGATCCAGAATTAACAGGACCGGAAAATTTGGAAATGCTGGAGGATTTGTTAGTAGCAGCCGTTAATGATGCCCGAGCAAAGGTTGAAGCGCGGGTAACAGAGAAGATGTCTGAAATAACCGGGGGATTGCAGTTGCCGCCGGGTTTCAAGCTACCCTTTTAATCCCTCCTGGATATTCGTTCATGAGTGTTTCTGATATCGACAGCCTAATCCAATACCTATCCAAATTACCGGGACTTGGGCCAAGATCAGCGCGACGCGCAGCATTGTATTTGATGAGTAACCGCGAAAAACTTATGGAGCCTCTTGGAGCTGCCATGGCCTCGGCGGCGGAAAACGTAAAAAATTGCTCCCGATGCAGCAATTTGGACACCAATGACCCGTGTCACATCTGCATTGATCCGCGTCGCGACGTTTCGGTCATTTGTGTAGTAGAAAGTGTGGCGGATCTCTGGGCGTTAGAACGTACAGCATCGTTTAAGGGGACCTATCATATTTTGGGAGGTATTTTGTCACCACTGGATGGCGTGGGGCCCGAGGATCTTAATATCCGTGATCTCATCGGGCGTGCAGCAAAGGAAAATGTAAAAGAAATAATCCTGGCGACAAGCGCCACGGTAGATGGAAAGACAACGGCACACTACATCACGGACCGCTTGAAAGATTGCGGGGTGAAAGTTTCTGAGCTAGCCCACGGCATTCCGGTCGGCGGTGAACTCGACTACCTTGACGATGGTACTTTAAGCGCGGCACTCAAAGAAAGAAGAAGCACATGATACAAAAATTAGATTTTCTCCTTTTTATTTAATCCAGAAAGAATTTCCGCCTCAAATCCAAGGGGAGTTGTCGCAGAAGACAGCAAACAAAAAACATCTAATCACAACGTCCATCCAAATCATAGCCAGCAAGTGCTGCGTTGACGAGTTTGTCGCTCTTGTTGAAGTTGTATTCCATAGCCATTCTCTTCTTCACCACGAACGGCGGGCCGGCGTAGAATTTTTCATATTGTTCCTGGCGACCCGCAAATTCTGAACCGATCAATTCCCAAATCATTTTTAATAATTTCACTCTTTCTGTTGCAGGATATTGGGGTGATTGGATGTATCGCTCAATATCGATGCGTGTCTCTGGGTTGGTAAAATCAGTAACGCTAGAAGGTAACTGTATAACACCGCCACCGCATAATTCCCGCAGATATTCCAGCATGCGCGGATAGGCTTTAGATTGCAGAACGATCGCGGCGTATAGTGCCTGCCTTCCGGGTTCCACATAGCCGTTTTCATTGGTTGTACAGGTGGCAATTTGGGCGTCAACCAATCCTTCCATCATTGCTGCATAACTACCCATTTCCCCAAGAAGTGTCTGAACTTCAGCTATTTGGGTCACGCCGTTCATTTCTGAAACACGTCGTGCAAGCCCCATCATTAGACGTAATTTGGTAACTAGTCTGATCTGTGATTGATGGTTGCCCATAGCATGGGCAGGCGTTTTCCACCACTGATCCCGACAGGTGTCTATATCTTTATAAACAAACACCTGTTCCCACGGTACAAACACATCGTCGAAAACGATTAGTGAATCCGTTTCGTCGAACCGTGTTGCGAGCGGATAGTCAAATACACTGTTTGCGGCACTGGCGTACGACCGCCGAGAATAGATCTTCAGGCCCGGAGCGTTGCATGGAACCACTAGATTTAAGGCGTGCGCATCATCACCGGGCTGTACAGGGGTAATTTGGCTGAGGTTGAGGTAATCAGAGAGGGCCGTGCCAGTGCCCAGCATTTGTGCACCTCGAATGATGATGCCATTATCACGTTCATCTATCACTCCAGCATAAAGATCCGGCGGGTTTTGCATGTGCATTGGTTTTGATCGGTCAATTTGCGGGGGGATGATTGTGTAGGTAATAAAAATATCTCGTGCCCGTGCGAACTCGTAAAAACGGATTAGGTTTTGTTTTAGCTCTAACGATCCGTTGCGCGCAAAGACGTCCGGAGCCATTGCCCAACCGGCGAAAAAACCAGCGACATGATCGGGGCTTCTTCCCATCAGTCCGAATGTGGCTTCTGACCACCTCTCAATAGCCCCCCGTCTTGCGTGGAGGTCAGCTTTGTCACGCGGCAGGCACCAGATGTAATTAAACACTTCACCTGTGGCGCGTGCCGTGTGGGTCATTAGTTTACAGTTTTCTGGATCGCTCGAAATGTCATAAAGGCCAGCAATCGTGCGGACCGCACCGGAGAATGCCGGGTGAATAGTGACGTCGCGCACTTCCTTTCCATCGATGAACACCCGTCGACCGTCATTCTTAATTGCCTCGATATATTGAGCGCCAGTTCGCAAGCCAACTGAGAAACGGTTGTCATCGAGATAATTAACCATCACTGGTTCTCCTTCGACGGGTATAGGGTAAATAAGAAATCAGCTTTATGGTGACCAATTAGGGTGGGCAAACGCTGAGCTTTTGTTAGGCTGAAATTACAAAACATATGGTATAACGTGAGTGGTTGCCGTCCAAAGTATCTAATCTTTTGGTTGTTGTCTTTCCTAAAATTCTCGGTGGTTAATGGAAAGGAGTTAACCGTGAGCCACCGGCCGGGAAATATTTTTTGGAATACTAACAGGAGTGTTTAACAAATACCGAGTCAAGAAAGGAGAAAGATCATGGATGAAACCGCGATCTTTAAAAAAGGTTCCTACCGTTACATTCGAGGGCCTTTCCAATATTCCGGCGGTGTAGCCGCCGAGCCAGGGTTTATAATTGAGAGGGCTCGTTTTTTGCAAGCAATTTCAATAAAGCACGGTTTTGAGGCTATCGAAGCTCACCTAACCGGTTTGGGGCGACCGTTAGCGTCGTTCTGCGCTTGTGAACTCCGATCCCCTGAACCGTTTGACGACGCCGGGTTTGTAACTTTTAACCGGGCTTATGTGAACACACTTGAAAAATGGGGTATTTTTAAAAATGATGAAAACCCGGTAGCCCGTTCAAACGTTTGTCCGGAGGTTAATCCACCCCCGGAGCCAATGTTCCACTTCTTTTCCTATACAATTCCCGATGACGAAAGCGCCGCGAAAAGCTTTGTTATTTCCGGTTCGGCAGAAGCCCGTGAAGGAGGTGAAAATTACGGTGAACGAATAATCCGAAACGGAGAAACCACTCCGGATGCAATGCGGGAGAAGGCTAAATATGTTTTAAACACAATGGAATCCCGCATGTCAGCATTAGGCGTGGGATGGGATCAAGTGACCGCAACCCAGGTCTACACCGTTTACGACATACACTCCTTCCTGGGGGATGAAATTGTCGACAGAGGTGCAGCTGATTATGGCCTAACCTGGTACTACGCAAGGCCACCAGTCAGTGGTTTGGATTACGAAATGGATGTACGTGGGGTCCACAGGGAGAAATTTATTTTTTAAATTGATCCAGACGGAGAGTTTTTATTTTGTAGTAAGTATCTATACGAAAATGACAGGGCTGAGATGCTAGCGGCTAACGCTATAAAGGATAGGAATTCAAGAAACAGGTTGCCGAGAAGAGATACGCTAAGTGACTGATTAGACTGATCGAAGAAGCCTAACTGTTGAAATATAAAAACCACTGGAAGGCCTGACATAACAAGAGGCAGAGAGGTGCAAACTATAACGCTAGCCAACCTCCAACCGTTTTTTCTCGATAATTGCCATAGGGGCCAAATATTCAGAGTTTGATCTATTGCTATGGCTGGGAACCAGAGTAAGAGACGCGCGTAAACATAAAGACAGGCTGTCATGCCAATAATAAGTGGCAACGCTCCATTCGCCCCTAATATTATAAAGCGGGGTAAAATGTACATAGCAGGAACCATAAGAAAAAAGATTTTTAAAGTCGTCCACAAAAATTGAACCTGACGACCGTTCCAACTATAGGCTTTCAACACGTCCTTGTTCTCGCTTCGCAACAAATAGGCTCGATGCCATGCGACACTATAGGAAAGCCAGACCCAAATATTCACAAAGAATGCAAGATAGAACAAGACGGCCACCCAACCGGAACGGTAGATATCAATGGAGGCTATTTTGCTACCAATATCTATGGATGAGACGGTACCCCACTGCACCAAGGTTTTAAGGATTGCAAGAACGACAAGTGGCGGCAATGTCAGTTGCCAAAGGTATAGACGCTCCTCCCATAAGTAATAATACGCACCGAAGACGGTCTTGATAACGGGAAGACGGATCATAAAACAGCGGCGTTAGTCGAGGCTGTCGAAGATAAAATACTTCTATCCTCATTTGCAGATTTTAATTGACCGCAGGCGGCCATTATATCACGCCCCCGTGGAACACGGATGGGAGCGGATAGTTTGTTATCATTAAGTATTTGAGAAAACCGCTTGATGACGGGAAAAGGAGAGGTTTTATAAGCAGTTCCTGGCCATCTGTTGAAGGGTATTAGGTTAACCTTTGCGTGGATACCCTTGAGGAGCCGCGCCAATTCCCAAGCATCCGCTGGAGAATCGTTCACCTTATCTAACATAACATATTCGAAGGTAATTCGTCGGGCGCTGCTGGCACCAGGATAGGTGCGGCAAGCGTCTAGAAGCTGATCGATAGGGTATTTTTTGTTAATAGGGACTAGTTGATTTCGAAGATCGTCTCGGACGGCATGCATAGAAATTGCCAGACCTACGCCCAACTCTTCGCCCACTTTTTTTATCATGGGGACCACCCCTGAAGTAGAGAGTGTTATTCGCCGTTTGGAGAGGGCAATTCCCTCGGGGTCCATAATGATTTTGAGAGCCTTTGCAACTTCATTGAAATTAAAGAGAGGCTCCCCCATACCCATCATTACAATATTAGAGATTTTTCGGTTAGCTGGCGGTGATGACCATTCACCGTATGTATCCCTCGCTACCATCAATTGGCCCACGATTTCACAAGCGGTGAGATTGCGGATCAAGCGTTGGGTGCCGGTATGACAGAAAGAGCAAGTAAGAGTGCAGCCGACTTGGGAAGACACGCAAAGTGCACCCCTATCTTCCTCTGGAATGAAAACAGATTCAACGGTATTTTTATCAGATGATTTTAAAAGCCACTTCCTCGCGCCGTCCTGGGATAGCTGCTGGGTTACAATCTCGGGCCGTTCAATGACATGTGTTTCTGTTAACTTTGCTCGCGCCGTCTTGGACAGTGTTGTCATTTCGTTAAAGTCCCTAGCGCCCCGAAAATAAATCCAATGCCAAAGCTGCTTAAGACGGAAGGGCTTTTCTCCCAATATTTCAAGCTCAGTCGCAAGTTCGTCCCGGTTGAGACCAATGACGTTAGTTTTGGAGTATTTAGACAGGGAACCCTCTACTTTTTTTCACAATTGGTGCCGATAGCATTGTAGGCCGCGGTAAATCCTTTTAAAGAATAGGTATCGAGTGTCTTTGTGCCTCTGCTAGAAGTGCCGGCTACTGTCATAGTGTTACCACGTTTCATAGCCCTGGCTAGAGCTTGGTCGGTCTTGGACGTCTTTGCCCAGGCGGTGCCTCCAGATGTGAATAGCTCAAACTTTTGGCTCCCGATTTTAATTGTGACGCCACTATCTTTCTTGTAGGTGTAGCCTGCCACTAATTCAAATATATCGACTTTATTTTTTTTATCATTCGGGCGATGAGTTACGAGGACATACGTCTTGTCCCGGCGTTTGTATGCTCCCTTTTTTTCGATCGGTTCGCTTCCCACGAAGCAAAACCGGCCTTTTCCGGAGCGGGATTTGTGGGCTTCCCAGTGATCAGTTGTTTTCACTTTTTCGTAGGTCTGAGCGTTAGTCGCACATGACAAAACGAATGAGGCAAGCACGATAAATGAGGGGGATATAATTTTGATCATTCTTCATCCACAAGTTTCAAATATTCTTCCACTTCAGCTAAAGGTGCCGCTCGGCGAAAGGGGGCCATTTTTTTCTGCAATTTTGGGTTTGCAAATTTGTGTTCAGATAAAATTTCAACGGGACCGCCGGGGCTAACGGGTCGTCTGGGAAATTTGCCAAGGCTTATCAGCCTGTCATACATGGTAATAGCTCCCGCTATGCCAACATTCACGCAGAACTTTGTTGGAATTTTGACCGTATAAACACTACGTTTCAATACAAATGGTGAGAGGCTGCCGCGTTCCGGGCCCAATATGTATGCGGCTTGATGTGGGTGGCGGAAACTTGGTAGTTCTTCGGCTTCATCCACGAGTTCAACTCCAACTATATCGCAGCGACTGGGTAGGACAAGGCTCTCGGGATCGGGGAAACTATAAAACGGCAAATGGTTTGTCGCTTCCGATGTATCCACTTTATTGCCTTTTAGCAGGTTATATTGGGCATCAATAGTGAAGACGAAGCTAGCGCCAAATGCGTGGGCGGAGCGAAACAAACTACCTACATTCATAGATTTGCTTACACATTCAACACCAATACCAAAATAACCGCGCAAAAACGATTTCTCCATAATTACCGTGTTATTATAATATTAATTGTACTTAGCCCACCTTCTGCAAATTATGCAATGAAATAGGAAGTAAAAATTGGAGGCAATTAAATTGCGACCAAAAAGTTCACCTAAGCGGATTGATTTGCGTGCTGTGGAAAAGAGTTTGCGATTATGGTCAGGGTTAATCATTTCGATCTTTGTAATACTGCATTTGATCAACCATACCTTAGGCTTAATTTCTTTAGAGGCGATGGAGGGCATGCGCAGCTATTTGTCCGTAATTTGGTTTGATTTGCCGGGCGCGGCTCTCCTAATGGGCGCATTTTTGCTTCACTTCTTCTTGTCTCTATTCTCGCTCTATAGCCGCTCTACACTTCGAATGCCCCTTTGGGAGGGAACCCAAATAACCCTTGGTGTTTTGATTTTTCCTCTCATCCTTGTTCATATCGTCGGCACCCAAGGCGCCGGTCACATAATTGGGTTCCGACCCACCTATGAATACGTTATATTTGCGATCTGGGTTTCTAACCCTATTCTTGGACTTCAGCAAAGCATTATGCTTGTTATCGTTTGGGGCCATATGTGTATGGGTTTGCACTACTGGCTTCGGCTCAAGAACTGGTATTCTCGTTGGTCTCCCTTTCTCCTCGGGTGCGCGGTTGTTTTGCCGGTAATTGCTCTATTGGGTTTTGTTCGAATTGGTCGTGAACTGGATAGAAGTCATGCACGATCATCCGAAATACAAGAGCGCGTCTTTGGCCCCTTCATTAAAGCTGAACCAGAACTGGTGGCAAATTTGTATGCCCTTGAGAACAATTTATACGCCATATTTGGGGTTTTGATTGTGTCGGTCTTGGTCGCGCGGTTTATTCGTCGCCTTTACCGTAACCGCCATGGTGTCTATCGGCTGTCAATTCACGATGGCCGCAGTTTAACCGCGCCTGAGGGGCAAACTATCCTCGAAACACTTCGCATCGCCGGAATTCCCCACGCGTCAGTCTGCGGTGGTCGCGGTCGCTGTACGACGTGTCGGGTGCATGTAGGTGAGGCTATCAAAGAATTACATCCCCCTGGAGAAGTGGAGCAGAAGGCGCTAACGCGAATAAGAGCTGAAACTGAAGTGAGACTTGCCTGTCAAACGAGGCCGCACAAAGATCTCTCTATTAAACCTCTGCTGCCTCCGTCAGCTACAGCCAGGGATGCCAACAAGGTAGGAGGGATCCAAGGTAGGGAACAAAAAATAGCTATCATGTTTATTGATATTCGCGGCTCTACCAAACTTGGGGAAGAAAAGCTGCCTTATGATGTTTTGTTTGTCCTTAATCAGTTTTTTGCAGAAATGGCAGCGGCCCTTGCGGAAACAAGCGGTCACTACGCCCAGTTCACGGGAGATGGTTTGATGGGGCTGTACGGAATTGATGGAAATATAGTAAAAGCCTGCCGGGATGCTATCCTGGGTGCTGCAGCCATGATCAGTAGGCTTGAAAAGCTCAATGCGAGACTTAAAAACGAACTCAAAGAACCGCTCCACATGGGTATAGGCGTTCACGCTGGGGAAGCCATTGTTGGTGCAATGGGACCACCGTCGGCGCAGAATTTTTCAGCTATAGGTGATGTCGTAAATGTTACGGCACGGCTTGAATCAAAATCCAAGGAATATAAGTGTCGTTTGGTTCTTTCAAAGGCCGTCGCAGATCTCGCTGGCGTAGATGCTTCTGATCATCCAGCGCATTCGGCCGATGTTCGCGGACGTGACGGAAATGTTGACGTTTTTGCAGTAGATGATCCGAGAGATTTGGTTGTTCCGGCCTTGGCTTAATTTAATATAGATAATAAATACTCCAGTATTACCGAAAAAACCCTGTAACACTGACGCGTTTTCAACCTACTTAGTGGTAGTGCAACCCATGTTTTATCGTGTAATGATTTTGCCTGTTCTTGGGCGATTGTAACTTAGAGGGTTGCGAGAATAGACAGGAATTAATTGTTTTTCCACCAGCACAAACCACAACATATCAGAATATTTTGATCTACCTTACGGTGTTTATTCTTATTTTTGGACCGGGATCACCGTTTATTCTTATGCTGGTTGAGGAACCTCGGTTTCGGAGGGTTTTTCATTGATGGGTAAGTGTAGAAGCGCCGCTAATATTCCAAGACCAACAGATATTTGCCAAACCAGATCGTAGGAACCCGTCTGATCAAACAGCCACCCACCAAGCCAAATGGAGGTGAAGGAGCCTAATTGATGGCTAGCGAAGACGATACCTGCCAAGGTAGCAAGGTATTTGAGACCGAAGAGTTGTCCCACCAGAGCATTAGTGAGAGGTACCGTCGCTAGCCATAAAAACCCGATAAAGAATGAAAAGGCCAAGACACTATATTCAGAAATCGGAAATGTGATGAACCCGGCTATAACGATGGATCGCAGAAAATAAAGGATACTAAGCAAATATTTTTTACTGTATTTATCCCCGAGCCAACCAAACATGAATGTACCAACTAAATTTGTCATGCCGATAATACTTATGGCTGTCCCCGGCAACCACGGGGGCATTTCCAGGACTGAGAGATAATTGGGTAAATGCGCCATGATGAACATGACGTGGAAGCCACAGACATAAAACCCCGCCGTCAAATAAAGGTAACCTGAATGTTTGCGCGCACGATCCAGCACCTGGAGGAGGCTTTCCGCTTGCTCCCTTCCGACGGAATGGTCTTCTGTCTTCCCTTTTAAGACATAGGCTAAGGGAATAATAACCACCATTACGACCGACATGATAAAAATGGCTTCACTCCAGCCAAATGCGTTTATAGTATACTGGTTAAAGGGAACAATTAAGATTTGGCCGCCGGTTCCCGCGGCGCCCACCACCCCGAAAAACAATGTCCTCCGGTTTTCCGGGACGTTTCGTGCAACGATAGACATGAGAACTGCCCACGTCATTCCGGAGCCGGCAATACCGATGATGATGCCTGTGCTGACGTGAAGTTCCCAGAGACTATCCGCATTAGCCAGCATTAGGAGACCGAGTATCTGGAGGACCGCGGCAATCGCAATAACCCGACCAGATCCGTATTTGTCGGAGAGGGCTCCAATTATCGGCTGAGATAACCCCCACACAAGATTTTGAACGGCGATAGATAGTGAGAAAGCAGAGAGACCTATCCCAAAACTTTGGGCTATGGGTGCCTGAAGCAGCCCAAAGCTCTGTCGCATCCCCATGGAGAGTAAAACAACTACGCTGGCGCAGATTACAATGAGATAGGTTCTTTTGGTCATTTAAATTGGAGGCTGTCTGAAAGAGACAACTTCCGGACAGTAGTCTTCAAATTTATTTCTGGCAAACATTCAGCTTTTTCGTTTTTTTTATGCAATTGGATATTAAGGTTCCAAAACGGCTTTATCCCTTTTCTACGGTCGTGTAGCATCCCATAAGGTTCTTGGGCAAGCTCTCCAGCATGTTTAAGGAACAAAATGCTTTTTGGAGGAGAGACCATGGATAAAGTCTTTTCTGATGCTGTTACAGCGTTGGACGGAGTATTGAAAGACGGTATGACGATCATGGCGGGCGGTTTTGGCCTTTGTGGGATCCCGGAACACCTGATCTTGGCGCTTAGAGGTTCTGGCGTCCAAGATTTAACGGTGATTTCTAATAACGCAGGGATCGACGGGGCAGGCTTGGGTTTGCTTCTTGAAACCCACCAGATCAAGAAGATGATATCTTCTTACGTGGGCGAAAACAAAACCTTCGAGAAACAGTATTTGGATGGGGACCTTGAATTGGAGTTCAATCCACAAGGGACGTTGGCTGAACGCATTCGTGCTGGAGGAGCAGGGATCCCTGCTTTCTATACCAAGACCGGATACGGTACAGACATCGCTGAAGGTAAGGAAACCCGAATTTTTGATGATGAGAGTTACGTTATGGAAACACACCTCGTCGCGGATCTTTCGATCGTCAAAGCGGATCGGGGCGATACCGAAGGTAACCTGGTTTTCCGTAAAACCGCCCGCAACTTTAATTCCATAATGGCAACAGCTGGCAGGGTTACAATAGCGGAAGTGGAGGAACTGGTTGAGCCGGGAAAACTGGATCCCGATTTAATCCACACGCCTGGTATATTTGTTCAGCGTATTATAGAGGGAGAAAATTTTGAGAAACGTATTGAACAGCTTACCACCCGTGAACGGGTTTCAGTATAGAGGAGAAGAGAATGTCTTGGTCACGCAATGACATGGCGGCGCGAGCCGCAAAGGAACTGGAAGACGGATTTTATGTTAATTTAGGTATAGGTATTCCAACGTTGGTGTCTAATTATATTCCGAATGGAATTGACGTCTCCCTGCAAAGCGAAAACGGTATGCTCGGATTGGGACCGTTTCCGATAGAAGGTGAAGAGGACCCAGACCTTATCAATGCCGGCAAGCAAACGATTACCGAATTGCCGCAAAGTTCTTACTTCGACAGCGCTACCAGCTTCGGAATGATCAGAGGAGGTCATATAGATATCGCTATTTTAGGTGCTATGCAGGTAGCAGAAAATGGAGATCTGGCAAACTGGATGATCCCCGGCAAACTCGTTAAGGGAATGGGCGGTGCTATGGATTTGGTGGCAGGTGTAAAACGTGTTGTGGTTATCATGGACCAGAATGCCAAGGATGGAAGCCCTAAATTTTTGAAACAATGTAACTTGCCTCTAACGGGCACACAGGTAGTAGATATGCTAATTACCGACCTCGGGGTTTACAATATTGATCGGAAAAAAGGTGTTACAACCTTGGTGGAATTAGCGCCTGACATTACGGTTAGTGAAGCGCGCAAAAAAACCGAAGCTCGTTTCGAGGTTTTGCCAGGTTTAAAATAGAGACGTTACAAATATAAATTCAGCTGTATTTGGTTTTTGAGACAGCCGGCATAAGCTGCCCCCAATTAAATTTGGTGGTTGGCTTGGTAGCCACCTTTATGCTTTCCGAATGAGGTTTCATGGTATCTTTAAAAAAATGGTGGCGAACCTCCACTGGTACTTTAAGGGGCGCCGTCTGGATGATTTTGGCGGGTGCTTGTTTTGCGGGTCTTGGTGTCACCATCCGTCTGTCGGCGGCTGATATAGATATATTAGAAGTGATATTCTTCCGGAATTTTTTTAATCTAATTTTGATGTTGCCTTGGTTGTGGCACATCGGTTGGGTGGGTCTACGGACCCAAAGACTGGGCCTTCACGCCTTGCGTTCGATAAACGGCTTGGTTGCCATGTTTTTTTGGTTTACGGCCGTTACCATGTTGCCACTGGCGGAAGCCACGTCTCTTGGTTTTACAGCTCCCTTGTTTGCGACAATGGGTGCAGCTCTGTTTTTAAGCGAAGATGTGAGGCTACGTCGTTGGGTCGCCGTAGGTGCTGGTTTCCTAGGGACCTTGATTATTCTTCGCCCGGGGATCGAGATTATTTCTCCAGGGGCGATATTAATGATTGTTGGGGCAGTGTTTGTGGCTATTTCCTTCCTCTTGGTTAAGGTTCTTAGCCGCACTGAACCCCCAAATACGATGGTCCTATATATGTCACTTCTCATTACTCCGGTGTCTGCTATTCCACTCATTTGGGTGTGGGAGATGCCCCATGGTCTTGTTTGGCTTTGGTTGCTTGGTGTGGGAGCTTCGGCCACTTGCGGGCATCTTTGTTTTACTCGGGCGATGGCTAGTGCTGATGCTTCCGCAGTTTTACCATACGAATATGTTCGGTTGATCTTTGTTGCGATCATTGCCTTTTTTCTTTTTGGAGAGGTCCCCGATCTTTGGACTTGGCTTGGCAGCGTTGTGATTTTCGGGTCCGGTGTTTACATTGCTAATCGGGAGGCGATGGCTTTTAAGCGCGGTCGTCAAATGAAAATGTTAGCCGGGCAAGCATCTGGAAAAACTTCCAAGCCCTAGGTTAAAATTTAGTAGCTTGCAGTTTTTTGGTCTCAATGTCGGCAGCGGGTTTTTCCAAATCAAGAAACTCTACGTGATAACTCTAGACAGTGTCTTTGAGAACCGACGGTTAAACAATGATCTAGCATTTTTACCTTTGCTGAAGATGTTGCAAGGTCCAGATAAGCCAAGTAGGCCTAAGCGTTTGGCCCTTTTTTTAAGGTTTCTTCCCGATGCGGTTACAGGCCGTTTTCTAAGATTTCATCAATGAATGCCGGGACGATGTCTGTCGCCGCACCATAGCGGGTTTCAGAAAAAAATGTTGCGCCCTCCGAGGGTTCCAAGTTGAGTTCAACGGCCCGCGCACCCGCTGAAATTGCTTGCTGAACAAATCCTGCCGCAGGATAAACATTACCCGACGTCCCAATGGAGATAAAAAGGCTACATTCATCGACCCTTCGGTGAATTTTATCCATTTCAAGTGGCATCTCTCCGAACCAGACTACATGTGGGCGCAGCGTGTTACTTTCGCTGCAGTTAGGGCAGGTCGTTTTAATGCTTAGGTTTTTTTGCCACGAATGTGTTATTTGGCAGGTGGCACAACGTGCTTTTAACAATTCTCCGTGCATGTGTATTAGATTTTCCGATCCGCCAAGTTCATGTAGGTTATCGATGTTTTGGGTAACAATTGTTACTATTCCGTGCCATTCACGCTCGAGTTTTGCCAAAGCTATATGAGCCGCGTTAGGTGTCACGTTACTATTAACAAGCTGCATTCGACGGGAGTTGTAGAATTCCTGTACACGCTGCGGATTTTGCTGGAAGGCTTCCGGCGTCGCGACATCTTCAATGCTTACCTTGGACCAAATACCATCTGCATCGCGAAAAGTATCAAGACCGGATTCCTTTGAAATCCCCGCACCTGTCAAGACGACGATGCTTTGTTCTGATTGGCCAGTCATGGTATGAAAAGTAAATGGGAGACTGATTTGGTCAAGGTTCTTTTTGTATGCACCGGAAATATTTGCCGTTCGCCAACAGCAGAAGGCGTGTTCAGAAAATTGGTGATTGATGCCGGTGTTGGCGATAAAATTTTTGTTGATTCCGCGGGCACGGGAGCGTGGCACGTCGATCAGGCGCCTGATAGGCGGTCACAGGAAGCAGCAAGAAAAAGAGGGATTGACCTCAGTGCTCAACGGGCACGACAGGTTAGTACCGACGACTTCAAAAATTTTGATTATGTGCTTGCCATGGATGCAGCCAACCTGAGAATTTTAAGCGAATTGTGTCCGTCCGATCTCGTGTCGAGCATCTCGTTGTTTTTGGATTATGCCCCCTCACTCAAATGGCGGGAAGTTCCTGATCCCTATCATGGTGGTGGGAGAGGTTTTGAGGTGGTGCTTGATCTGGTAGAGGTTGCCTCCAACGGTCTTCTGTCTCACATACGTTCCTATGACCTGTAAGGCATGAAATTTCCTGAAGAAGAACGGGTGAAAAGGCTGATTGGTCGAAGCCCGATCCAATTGACGCCGCTCACGGGTGGTTGTATTGCGGATGTTTGTCGGATGGATTTTGAAGACGGCGAGAAACTCGTGTTAAAGACCGGCGCTGCTGGGGCCGGATTGGACCTGGAAGGGTATATGCTCCAATATCTTGCATCCCATTCTGATCTTCCTGTTCCAGAGGTTTTGTGCGCCAACGATGATTTGTTAATCATGGCGTATATAAAAGCCGGCAGCCCACTTACTCCTGCTGCACAGGAACATGCAGCTGATTTGCTGGCGTCTCTCCATAATATTGTTGTTGACCGTTTTGGGTTCGAAAAGGACACAGTAATTGGTTCTCTACGACAGCCCAATCCCTGGACCAAAGATTGGGTGGAGTTTTTCAGGGATCAGCGGCTTATTTACATGGCTGAAGAGGCGGTAAAATCAGGTTCCTTAAAACCATCATCTTTATCTCGCATTGAAACCCTTTGTGCCAAACTGGATCGCTGGCTGTTGACCCCAGACCAAGCTTCCCTCATCCACGGGGATATGTGGGGAGGCAATATTTTGTGCAAAGACGGACGTATTGCCGGGTTTGTGGATCCAGCTATCTACTATGCGGACCCAGAGATTGAACTTGCCTTTTCGACATTGTTTGACACATTTGGTTCTCCGTTTTTTAACCGCTATGCTGAACACCGACCATTCTTGCCCGGTTTTTTTGAAGAACGACGGGACATCTACAATCTATACCCACTTCTGGTACATTTAAATTTGTTCGGAGGCTCCTATGCAGCGAGGGTAGAGGCAACACTTACACGGTTTGGTTTTTAGGCTATCTTTAAATGGCTATCGTTAGAAATGGCCACCCTTTTTTAAATGTGAAAGGCATTAAGGTTTGTTCAAATGTTCTCTGGATAAGCGGCTAGCACTTCATAGTCAGCTCCCCGGGAACCCAGGTGACTTCGAAATAAAAGCACTTGGAACACCTCAAATGGCTGCGTTTCAAACCCAGCGTTTGCCTCCAAGTATGGGAAAACTTTTGCTAGGGGAGCTCTTTTTAATCGGGCGAGTGTCACGTGAGGAGTGAACTTACGTGTTTCTGGGGCCACACCGATGCTTACTAGGTTCGTTTCTATTTTTTTTTGTAAGGCTTTCAGTTGCGTGGAAGGTTCAATACCCGCCCAGACAGACCGCACCACATTTCGCGAGCGGAAAGCGTCAATGCCTTTAAGGCGAATTGGGAAGGTCTCAAATCTCAATGTGGATAAAGAATAGTGGATGTCTTCGGCATAGGTGTCTTCTACCTCGCCAATAAATCGGATGGTGAGGTGGAGGTTTTCTTGATCAATCCAGCGAGCTCCTAGTAGGCCAGATTTCATTGGTGCAATCTGAGTTTTTACCGGGTCTGGAAGTGAAAGCGCCACAAATAATCGCAACATAATAAAGACCGTCAACTATTCTAGAGTAGTTAATTATATAAATAGGTTTAGGACGCTCGTATAAGTGTAGAGGCGGCTATTCGAAATTTCTCCATTGGCGAACATACCAACTATTGGAATGTCGCCGATGATGTCTCGAATTAGGTTTATTTCAGCGTTTTGGTTTCCAAACATGTTAGGCCCCCGAGCAATACAAGAGATATAAATTCCGCCCTTAATATTGTTACCTGCCCTTTTCTTCAGGCTCGAGATAGAATTCTGCAAATCATGGCGCGCGGCGTCCGCATCGCGGCGCACAAACATCACTAGATCTCCGTCATTTACCGGTGCCCCGATTGCGACAATCCCTTGGCCTTCATCAACGCCCATAAGATTACGAACCAAGTAGTCACCTGTATCGGATCCTGTTACTGGAAGAGCGGCGTGAATGTGGCCAGCCATATTTTGGGCGTCCCCTGACGACGTGATGCCCGCCTCCTCAAGCAATACATCAAGGGCTCGACGCCCATCTAATGTCGTGATTAAATTTCCATTGCACTTGTCAATGCGATGAGGCTTTCCAATGGGTAGACAGCCTTGGCTGAGTGAAGTTACAATCTCAATATGTGGTGAAAACACAACACCGGAAATGCCGCCACCTGTAACAGAGCCGGATACATGATGGGCGTTCTTCTGACTAGACGTAAGACCACCGACGACAAATGCATCTCTGGTATCGGTCAAGCCTTGAACCAGATTGAGAATTTGAGGATTAGCAGAATCGGCGTGAGCTAGGATAAAAGGCAACCCCTCGGGGAAATTGTTTGCTGCAATTTCGACTACCTTTCCGTTGCTGTCATTTGTTATGGTGTCTGAAAATAACGCAAAACTTTCATTTGGTAATTGCGCCGTCATTATAGCAATGGCGGGTTCGTCGAAGTATTCGCCCCCATTTGATTGGTTGTTTGTGCAAATTCCCATTCCAACACTACCCACCCAATGCTCAATACCAGTTAATTGGCGAAAGGCATCGAGGACCTGTTCAAGATAACTAGAAAGTGGTTCGGTAATATAAAGAAACCCGAAATTGTCGGGTTTGCCACCGGAGATCTGTTTTACACAGGATTGAACGGCGGTTTCCCAATTTGAGTTTTTTGCGTGAGCTGATTTAAACATTAATTATGGTTACTTTCTCTATGATCAACAGTATCGATCAGGGATTTAACAATTGGCAGGATGCGGCGGACAATCTCATCTACGCCCGCTGGGTTGGGGTGAATGCCATCCGTCTGATTAAGATGGGAGTAGTTGGCGACACCTTCCAGAAAAAACTTATAGAAAGCGACGGCGTGGGTTTTTGCAAGTTCAGGAAAAATTTGACCAAACTCCCGGCTATATTCTTTGCCGAGGTTGGGGGGCGCCAACATCCCGGTTAAAAGGACCTTAATCTTTCGTTTTTTCAAATCATTTAAAACGGCATTTAAGTTTGCTTTTGTTTCCGATGGATCCAAACCGCGTAGGCCATCATTTGCCCCCAATTCTATAATAACCAATTGAGGGTTGTCCGTTAGCGCCCATGAAAGACGGGATCGGCCGCCGGCAGAGGTGTCACCTGAAACACCTGCATTTATAACCTGGACTGAGCGACCGCTTGACTTGAGGGCTGCCGCCAACTTGAAGGGGAAGGCGTCTTGTTTTTTCAACCCGTATCCTGCAGTAAGACTATCCCCAAGTATCACAACTTTGATCCGGTTCGCCGAATAAACCGTATCTCCGGTAAACACAAAAATCTGTACAAGTATCGCCACCAAGAGCCAGACAGGTGTGGCTGTCTTTTTACGATAGTATTTGTTTAATACCATTTTCATATTTTCTTTTTGTTCTGGATCTATTAGTAAATCATCATTCTAGGTTGTATCCCATGATAACAAATCTTTCTGACGATCTCTCTGCAATGAGCCTCGAGGGTGTTCACCTTACGCTGACAAGTGAAGCAGGTGACGTCAATATCTTACGTGGTGTTGACTTATCAGTAACAACGGGAGAGGCGGTTGGCATCGTGGGACCTTCCGGCGGTGGCAAATCTACAATGATGATGGTAATTGCCGGGCTTGAGCGCGCTTCATTTGGAACAGTAAAAACGGCTGGTATAGACTTGGCTCATCTAACCGAAGACGCGTTAGCGTTGTTTCGACGTGACAATATCGGGATTGTCTTTCAGGATTTTCATCTTTTTCCGACGATGACAGCGTTAGAAAATGTTGCGATACCACTGGAATTGGCTGAGAACCCAAACACGCGTAACAATGCTTTTGATCGTGCAAAGGAGCAGCTGTTTTCCGTCGGCCTCGGTGATCGCTTGTTGCATTATCCAAGTCAACTTTCGGGAGGAGAGCAGCAACGGGTGGCGGTTGCCCGGGCGTTTGTCTCAAGCCCTAAAATTCTTCTGGCGGATGAACCAACCGGAAATTTAGACGGTGAAACTGGTAAAATCATTGTTGATCTTCTTTTCGATCTGCACGAGCGGGTTGGCACGACTATGTTGCTCATTAGTCATGATCAGACACTGGCGACCCGCTGTGACAGGGTGGTGACATTGGCAGATGGGCGGATCGTCGATGAACACCTTGGCGAAGGACCCAGTGGTTAATGGAGATGAGTTACCGTTTTAAACTTGCATTTAAACTGGCGCTAAGAGAGATGCGAGCCGGTTTAAAGGGGTTTCGGATTTTTATTGCCTGCCTGGCTTTGGGTGTTGCAGCAATAGGGGGGGTTGGTAGCCTCAGTGAGGCAATTAAAGGAGGGCTGGAAAAAGATGCAAGACGCCTTCTTGGCGGCGATGTAGCCCTACGTCTTACTCATATGCCGGCTACCTCTAAACAAAAAATCTACCTGGCTAAAAGCGGCATTCTTTCAGAAGTTGTTGAAATGCGAGCAATGGCTCATTCAGTCGCAAAAAAAAAACGCACACTAGTTGAGTTAAAGGGCGTTGATGAACTGTATCCTTTGGTTGGGAAAATTGAGATTGGTGGCGACAAATCACTCAAAAAGGCACTTTCCAGGCAAGATGGTGTTTGGGGGGCTATAGTAGAGACGGGCGTTTTCCCAAAGCTCGGCCTAGAATTAGGAGACCACCTGAGAGTTGGTGAGGCGGAGTTTGCTATCACCGGAATTATATTGAAAGAACCAGACAGGATTGCCAATCTCTGGAGCCTGGGACCGAGAATTATGGTTTCATCTGCCTCTTTACCAGACACAGAGTTGATCCAGCCGGGTAGCCAAATCAGGTTTCATTATCGAGTGTTATTACGTGATACTGGACGGATTGGTGATTGGATTGAGGGGCTCAAGCTAGAATTCCCTTCGGCCGGTTGGCGTATTCGCTCCCTTGAGCAGGCTACACCCGGTCTAAAACGCTTCATCGACTACATTACGCTTTTCCTCACATTTGTGGGGCTGACGACACTCCTCGTCGGTGGCATTGGCGTAAGTAACGCAGTTGGGAGTTATCTTGAAGGCAAAGTTGGTGCCATCGCTATCTCTAAGTGTCTGGGTGCTTCAGGCAACCTCATTTTCTATACTTACTTTATGCAGCTGTTCATTTTGGCGGGGATAGGGATTGCGATAGGGACGTCTGCTGGGGCGCTGTTACCAGCGTTTGGGGCGTGGGCTTTCCATGACATGTTGCCCGTAAAAATTCTTATCGGTTTTTTTCCGTTACAATTATTGATGGCAGCACTTTTCGGAATACTGATTACATTCACATTCGCAATTTGGCCTATCGCCCGGGCTCGAGCTATACCGGCTGCGAGCTTATTTAGAGACAAGGTTGCGCCAAGCAACGTAAAACCAGAAAAAGTTTATATTTTATACACCATCTTTGGAGCCGTCGCCTTATCGGCACTGACAATTTTATTTTCAGTTGATAGGCGATTTTCCATGTGGTTCGTGATCGGTGCGGTTGGGTCGCTGTTGTTATTGAGCCTTTGCGCGATGTTTTTGAAGTGGTGTGCAAAACGTTTAAAAAAACAAAGGTCCACCAAACTAAGCCTGGCATTAAATAATCTTCACAGACCCGGAGCCTCAACGAATAGCGTAGTACTTTCCCTCGGGCTTGGGCTCGCCGTATTGGTAGCGATCGCCTTGATAGAGAGTAACTTAACCCGCCAAGTTGATGATCAGTTGCCAGATATGGCACCAGCCTTCTTTTTTATCGATATTCAACCTAATCAGGTGGCTTCTTTCGACAAAGTCGTGGGTGAATTCAAAGGGGTTACCAAACACCGAAGGGTACCGAGCCTTAGGGGGCGTATCGTCAAAATTGCCGGTAAAACGGTAGGGGAGGTTAAAATTGCAACAGGAGCTAAGTGGGCAGTTCGAGGTGATAGGGCTC
>JYMV01000511.1_pt1 | contig 22127 bp, 23 predicted proteins | sample 338911 | NCBI WGS metagenome assembly JYMV01 (sample SAMN03354496, study PRJNA234377) | hydrothermal vent metagenome | biome: Deep sea; feature: Hydrothermal plumes at the Eastern Lau Spreading Center, Western Pacific Ocean; material: Seawater | place: Tonga | collected 2009 | depth 2000 m m
AAAACTCAAAAAGCGTGCAGGTGCATCAAAACTTGCTGGTCCTGTGGCAATTGCACTAATGATTGCAATTGGAATTGGCTTGCATAACTTTGGGGAAGGTCTTGCTATTGGGGCTGCAATTGTACTAGGTGAAGCTGCACTTGGCGCTTTCCTGATTGTTGGCTTTGCACTTCATAACACTACTGAGGGGTTTGCCATAGCCGCACCCATGGCACGCACAAAGCTGATGATTGGAAGGCTTGCCGCAATGGGAATGATTGCTGGCGTCCCTGCAATTTTTGGTGCATGGGTTGGTGGATTTGTTTACTCACCTTTGACGGCTGTTATCTTTTTAGCAATAGGCACTGGAGCAATATTTCAGGTAATTGTTCTAATAATGAGATGGATACAAAATGAAGAAGGCAAACTCTCAAACAGTTCAGTACTAGCTGGCATTGCTGTGGGAATGATAATCATGTACATTACAAGTATCCTAGTCTAAAATCTAATTTTGGTTATTTTCCATCGTACAACAACTAGCCTTGTTGATGTTTCTCATTGCCCACCAGATTGAAAATGATAATGCAGCTATAGAAATAAACTTGAGCTCCAAGCCCTGAAGTGGGAAAATTGCCAATCCACCCACTATTCCCAAAACTGCGGTAAGCGACGTTGTACATGCAGGACACCCTGGCGTAAATGCAGCAAGAGCACCACCAAATATTGCTGACGAACTACTCTTTTGCAATTTCATTCTCTGCGTCTTTATGTTGTATACAACTAGTGCAATGTTAATTCCGCCCAGAACTGCTACAACGAATGTTAATCCAATAGAGGCTGCAATGTATTCAGGACTAGTAGCAATATCCATTGCAAAGTGGTTTAAGACACTTGATAGGGTCAGAAAATAGTAAACAAGTCCCAACTCCAGAAGCTATAGCAATAAACGCAAAAGTTTTCTGCCTTAGAATATCTTTCATGGTTAATTTTAGCATCATAATCACATTAGGTAGTTCTACTTAATTAATCCCTTACTAGGATATTTACCATGTCAAAAACAGTTTATGAAGTAGTCTCTAAAGTAATGAATGTTCCAAGTACCGAATTAAATGATAATTCAGGACCGGAAACGATAGAAAGTTGGGATTCTTATAACAGCCTATTACTTGTAGATGAATTAGAAGCAGAATTTAATGTATCATTTTCTTTAGAGGAGATGTCTGATGCTCATAACATATCTGATATTAAAAGACACTTGAAAAGTCACGGCGTTTCGTTAAATGATTGAACCAACTGAAGCTAAGTTAGATAATCTCCACATAGGACAAAAAGTAGAATTTAATCAAGTTATTTCTGAATCAATGGTGGAAGAATTTGCAAAGTTGTCGGGAGATTATAATCCGCATCATATGGATGAGTCTTATGCCAAGAGAACTAGATTTAAAAAAAGAATTTGCCATGGAATGTTGTTAGCATCATTATTTTCCAGATTGACTGGTATGTATTTACCTGGAAAACGCTCTTTGTATTTCTCACAATCTCTAAACTTCATTTCTCCTGCTTTTATTGATGACAATGTAACAGTTGAAGGTGAAGTAGTAAAAATAAGCCGCTCCACGGGAATAATTACAATTAAAACAAGAATCACAAAAGAAAATAACATAGAACTTATTACTGGAATTGCAAAAGTGGTAGTTCTGGAGCCTGATCTTGATAGCCGGTAAAAATATTCTAATTACTGGAGCCAATGGAGGAATTGGTTTTGCAGTTGCAAAATTATTAGCAGAACAAAAAGCACAATTAACTTTGCTTTATCACAAAAATTATCAACAACTTGAAAATTTCTCAACACCTGGACAATCTTTGGTAAAGAAAAAAGTGGATCTTGCAAATGAAAAGGAATTAGATAAAACCATCAGTTCAATTTTGGAAGATTATACAATAGATATTTTTATTCATTCACCAGCATATCCAATTCAACATAAAGATATCATGAATATGACATGGAATGATTTTCAAAAACAATTGGATTTGCAAACCAAGTCGTTTCTTCAAATTTCAAAATTGATCATTCCGCAAATGAAATCTCAAAAATTTGGTAAAATAATATCCATTTTAACTTCTTACGTAGTTGGTAAACCGCCAAACGGTATAACAGACTATGTAGTTGGAAAATATGCACTATTGGGCTTGGCTAAATGTATGGCGACTGAATTAGGTTCATCTGGGATTAGAGTCAACTCTGTATCTCCTTCTATGGTTAATACTCCGCTAACTGATCCTCTACCTAACAAACTTAAGGAAATGACAAAGTCACAGATTCCGCTTGAAGGTAGATTAGCCGAGCCTGCAGAAGTAGCAGGAACCGTTCTTTTCTTATGTGGGGATGGTGCTAATTATATCACCGGTGAAAACATTCTTGTTACCGGTGGCCACACAATGCATTGATTTCACTATCAACATGATTAATAAGACATTAGTAAAATCATTACCAAATATTGGCAGAAATTTTAGATTTAGAGAAGAAATACCCACTTGTTTTTAAAACTGCAAAATATCTTAAAAACGAATCATCATTATTTGAAAATACGATTGGAAAACAGATGAAACAGAATTTTAATTTCGAACTAGCTGAACGAATATTTGAAAACGGTTTAAGAATGGCAAATAATAGTTGGGATACGTATTGTTCAAACCTAAATAATCTAATTGATATGTCTATTAAATTTTTGAGATTACAAAAGAATCTGGAAAAAACTGGAAAATATCTGTATTCAACGTTTGAGGAAGTTGAGAAAAATGAGTATAATACAAATAATAAAGATTCAGACGGTCCTGATTATTTGTGGGGCTTATATTTCTCGGAAATTTTCTGGAAGATTCATCATAATTTTTTCAATTTTTCCCTAAATGATTTCATGTCTGGGCTTCCCGCTACTGGAAAAGTATTGGAGGTTCCTAGCGGTACTGGTTTATTTTTATGTGAATTTCTAATAAATAATCCAAACTGGTTAGGTGTTGGTATTGATTTAGCTGATTCATCGATTAAATTCAGTCAAAAATTATTACAGATTAATAATATCCCGAACAACTCTTACAAAATTTTGAAAATGAATTTTCATCAATTAGAACCAAATGAAAAGTATGATCGAATACTTTGCGGTGAATTTTTAGAACATTTAGAGGATCCACTAGCTGCTTTGAAAAGATTAAAGTCACTTTTAAAAGATGATGGAAAATTATTCATCACAGTAGCTGTATGGGCTGCACATGTAGATCATATTTTTCTGTATGAAAGTTCAGATCAAGTAAGAGAACATATTCGTAAGGCAGATCTTAAAATTGAAAAAGAACTAGTACAAGCAGTGTTTGAGAAAGATGAAGCTGAACCAGAAAAAGAAAAAATTCCCGTAAGCTATGCAGCAATATTATCTTAGAACAGAATTAAGAAAAATTTTAAAATATAAATGGCAGTAGCCCTGCTGGTTCCAGACTAGACCGAGAACCCCGTTTCAAGGTATACAAGATCCGCCACGTTGACGAGGAAGCGTGGATGTTCCATCTTAGGATTGCTCCCTCCCGGACCTGATCCCCGGTCTTAGAGTTCATCCCTTCGGATGATTCCAGTCCTACAACCACCCGCCTCGGCGTGATTTCATTTCCGCATACCAAGCGGGAATTGCCAATCTAGAGATTTACCCAGCAGTTACTGATCTCTGCGTATAGCCGGTTTCAGAACAGGGCACGGCTAGCACCCTAATCCTACCTACTACCGTTCATAATACAAACTAGTGTTATATTTGAATTAGGATCAATCGTTTGTCAGACGTGTTATCAAATTACATACAGAACAAATCTTACCAGTACATTCATTTCCACAAACCAAACAGATTCGTTTTTCTTTATGATTAACTTTTTTAATAATGTCGGAAATTTTCAAAACTGAATTATACATATTATTTTTGATTCCATGATGATTTGATTCAAGCAAATTTAGAAATTCACGAATCTCAGTTCTAATTCCCTCATCCATATGTGGGCATGGTTCAGTTTGAAATGGCAGATTATTTGTAAATGCATAAAAGACGATCTCAGATTCGTAAATCTCACATAACGGTTTGATCTTACTTAGTTTGCTTGAAGATCTACTAGGATCCATCCAACCAATTTTACTAACATCACCAGATAGAGTATTAATAAGAAATGTTTGGAGAACATCATCCAAGTTATGACCTGTTGCAATAACATCGGAGTTGATTGTTTTTGCAGCATGATCCAAGGCTCGTCGTCTAAATGTTCCACAAATTGAACAAGAAGAAAGTTTCTGGTCATTTCTTAGGTGCAATGATTCCTCCAAAGTAAGATCAAACAGTTCTTTGTATGAGAAGGTTTTGCATTCAATTTTTAGTTGTGAACAAAAGTTTTTAACAATCTTGAGCGCCTCATCTCGATATCCTTTAATTCCTTCGTCAATGGTTACAGCGTATATTCTAAAATTATGGGTTTTTGACATTTTATTTAAAGCATCTAATAATACGAGAGAATCTTTTCCTCCAGAAACACCCACGCAAACAAGTTCATTATTTTTAATCATCTTATATTTTGAGATTGTTCTAGCAATTTTGCGCAAAATAGAATTAGAAAAACATTTAGAACAAAGGTTTTCTCCAGAATACTTTCTAGAATACACTGATGTGTTTTCGCATTTATCACATTTCATGCTTAATATCTTGTTTGCTGTAAACAGTATAGTAATCTATTCTTGCCTATCAAAAATATACGGTGAAGAAACATTAAATATTTTTTGAGCAATTATTCCATTTCCTTTGTCTCCCATATGTCCAACATCAAAGTAAATCAAACTATCCTCATCATCAAAAATACCAGTCAGATCTTCAGTAGCTGTGCATTTTGTTTCTAGTTCCATAAGTTTATTCTGCATAATATGATATGATGATGCAGGGTTTTGATAGGTAAGTTCCTTAACATTTTTTAATTCCCAATCAGTAAGTTCCTTGTTTCCTGCACCTAAAAGTGGCTGCAATGTTATGATTACTTTAAAATTTTCTTTTTCTCCCAATTCACAAATTTCCTCCCATCTGGATTTCCATAACAATGCTTTTTCTTCCATAGTGTCCTCGCTGTATAGGTTTCTTGGTTCGTTATCAAATTGTTTTATCCAAACTCTTTCTAAAAATTCATAAAATTGAATAGTTTTGTAATATTTTCTTATGACCAGACTGTATTGTTCAATTTTTTCTAATTCTGTAGGTTCGTTATATTCTGTTTTAACTGGAGAATTCAAATCGTTCCATCCGTCAAGAACAATAATCAAGTCTGGATTAAAGCCAAGAATTTTATTCTTAATCAAGTGTGTCTCAGCAAAAGACTCGTGAGTATTTGCACCACCATTAATTACACGGATATTATGATCAACAGTAAATTCATTGTAAAGCTGTTGTAAATAACCTGGAATAGTTGTGCCATCGGACGTAGCATATACGCCATACATTGCAGAGCCACCTACCATAAATATACGATATTCACTATCATTCGTTTTTTCCTTTTCAAATTCTTCTCCACGAAATCCATGAGAGTTAATTGTAACAGTATCAGTTTTTTGATTAGGTTCGTAATGTGCAAACGGTAATGGATATTGTATTATGGATTGATAGTCTTGACAAATTTTTTTTAGCTGACCCACGGTTAAATGTTCATACAAACCACTCATTGGTAATGATTGATTACATGAATCTCGTTGATCTAATACTACACGACCAATAATTTCAATTCCAGCTAAAATTACAAGTAAAAACATTAATCCCAAAACTACCTGTTTCTTATAAGAAATTTGAACTGACATACTTCTGCTATTTTAAATTAGATGTACATTTTAATATTAAGATGGAGTTGTTAGTTTTTAGAATAAGGGGCACATTAATTAGCAACAGTTTTAATTAAAAAACGATTTTAGAGTAAATATGAGCAGGTTTGGCACATTGAAAGAAATTTTTGAACTTTTGATACATAAAAGAAAATTTTACATGTTTCCTATTATCATTCTATTAATAGCGATGATAGGAGTAACAGCATTAGCGCAGTCTGGACTGGTTGCATTCATCTATCCGATTTAAAATGGAACTTTCTTCTCCCAAATTCAAATCATTAGCAGTCACTGCAGGATTTTCTTTCTGGTTTTTCATAATATCAACAACAATTGGGGTTTTTTCTTTAGAGGCATTTGCTGTCTTCGTTGCTATTGTTATAGTTTTAACCCAAATTTTTTCGGTTAAACTCTCAAAGGGATTGGATGTTTTTGCTATCATCAATACCAAAATCTTCCTTGGAATATTGTTTGTTTTTGTAGTTTCGTTATATGGGATATTTTTGCGTGTATTGGGCATTGATCTTTTAAGAACAAAAAGACAAGAAAAAACCTATTGGCTTGATACTGAACAATTAAAAACGAAAAGGATTTTCAAACAGTATTAAATGTATTCGCTTGGTATATCTTGTTATTATCATGACTCTGCAGCTGCTATTCTAAAAGACGGTTCTGTTGTTGCAGCTGTAGAAGAAGAACGATTCTCGCGTAAAAAATTTGATGATGATTTTCCTAAAATGGCAATTAATTGGTGTCTTAAAGAGACTGGAATCACACCGGAACAAATCGATTCTATTGCCTTTTATGATAAACCCGTTTTGAAGTTTGAGAGACTGTTGGATAACTATTTGGCAGTTGCCCCAAGAGGTCTATATAGCTTTTTGGATGTGATTCCCAAATGGTTACACAAAAGACTCTGGATTAAAGAAGAAATTAAAAAACACTTACAGGGATTTCAAGGTGACATAATCTTTCCAGAACATCATATGTCACATGCAGCTCACACATTTTTTACATCTCCTTTTGATGAGGCGGCTATTTTGACTGTAGACGGTGTTGGAGAATGGAGTACAACTTCATTTGGTTCCGCTGAAAATACTTCTATTAAACTGACAAACGACATAAGATGGCCACATTCAATAGGAATGTTTTATTCAGCATTTACCTACTTTCTTGGTTTTAAGGTAAATGAGGGGGAATACAAACTCATGGGCTTGTCATCATATGGAAAGCCCAAATATTATGATCTGATATTGAACGAAATTTTAGATGTAAAAAATGATGGCAGTCTACACCTTAATTTGAAATATTTTGCATTTACCTATGACAAAGTAATGACAAACCAGAAATTTGCAGAATTATTTGATATTCCTCCAAGAAAAGAAGATTCTAAAGCAGAACAGATTCATTATGATATTGGTGCAAGTGCACAAAAGGTTTTGGAAGAAATTATGTTAAGAATGGCGAATCATGTTCATAAGAAGACTGGAATGAAAAATCTATGCCTTGGCGGAGGCGTTGCACTGAATGGCGTAGCAAATTATCGTATTCTCAAAGAGGGTCCTTTTGAAAACGTTCACATTCCTCCATCCCCGGGAGATGGTGGTAGTGCAATTGGATGTGCACAGTATTCATATTTTTGTCATGCTAAAAATAAAAGGAGAAGAGAACATAATGTTGAAAGAATTCAAAATAATATCTATGTAGGTCCATCATATTCTAATGATGAGATAAAATCATTTCTTGACACAAACAAAATACAATACAAGTTTCTTGCAACAGATTTACTACTCAAAACTACTGCAAAGTTGATATCAGAAGGTAATATTGTTGGTTGGTTCCAAGGAAAAATGGAGTGGGGACCACGAACGCTTGGAAATAGAAGCATATTGGCAGATCCACGTGATCCTAAAATGAAAGATATTTTGAATGAAAAAATCAAGCACCGAGAACTATTCAGACCTTTTGCTCCAAGTATTTTAGAAGAGTATGTTTCTGAATATTTTGAACTTGATATTCCTAGTCCATACATGCTTTTAGTTGCAAAGATAAAAAAACCAGAAAAAATTCCTGCAGTTACTCATGTTGATGGAACTGGTAGATTACAAACAGTTTCAAAGCATGTTAATTCATTATATCACAGTTTGATTAACGAGTTTTACAAAATCACTGATGTTCCTGTAGTAATTAATACATCAATGAATGTGAGAGGGGAACCAATAGTAAATACCCCAGAACAAGCTCATGCCATGATATTAAAAACAGAGATGGATTATATTATGATGGGAAATTATATGATTCAAAGAATAGATTCATAATGTATGTACGTATCCTTAAATCGTAAACCAGCCAGACTTCATATAAGATAACGCAATATTGAGACCAAATATGGCAAAGGTAATTCCATAAATCGAAAACATAATTTTGCCTCGGATGCTTTCTTTTCAATGATAGTGTAGATAAACTTCCCTCCATCAAGTATGGGCAACGGAAGCATGTTGATGATTCCAATGAAAAATGAAATCATCCACAACCAAAGAAGGAACATAGATACTTGAGGATCCCATTCTATGAAATTGTAAATTGGTTTGTAAAATGCATTATCTCTCATAATGCCAACTAGACCTTTATCAGGATCATCAGGAGAAGACATGATCTCAACAGGGAATTCTAATTGTTGTCCATCTCTATTTACTGTAACAGTAACAGTCTCTCCGGGTTTCAGATCAACTTTTTGAAAATCTAACGGAGTTATAATGGGCACACCTTCAATTCCTGTTATGACATCATTTTTTTGTAGACCTGCTTTTTCCGCACCACTACCTTCAATAATTGAAAGGATGAGAACGCCATCTGGTTCATCATAAAACCATTCCAAAAATGGCTCTGGTAAAATTAACGCAAATAAGGGATTTGTTAATAAAATTGCTCCTAATACAAATGCAAAAATTACATTTGCGGTTGCTCCTGCACCTATGACCCTGAGCTTTGATATTTTTCTTGCATTATCAAATTCTTTTTCGTCTGGTTCTACAAATCCTGCAAACAGTGCAATGAAAATAGCAAACCCTCCAGTCTTGATCTTTATTTTTTCTAGAGAAGCTACTATACCATGAGCACCTTCGTGAACCACAAGAACTATTGGAATAGATAACAGAAAATACAACATAGCTGGTGCAGAAGTTAGCGTAACTCCCGGTATTAGCACTGTTAATTCAGCAAATTCTGTTGGCTTGATAAAAAAGTTTGAAATGTTTGAAAGCAAAAACCAAAACGCAAACCCCATCATTAGAAATCCTGCTATTACACTAACATCAGCAAAAACTCGAATTCCCCGTCTAGTCCTAGTTAACATTTTTGAAAGTACTGACTGGACTTGATTATTTTTGTATGTTAGACTGTAGGGTTTTATTGTAAAACCGTGTTTTTCTAGTTTTAGCGACTTTGCTACAATTAAGATAACAACCCATGCTATCAAAACGTAAATTATTGCATTTTCTGCGAGAAAGTCAAGAGCCAAATCAATTGCTACTTTTTTTAATCACGTAAATTTATCGGTTACTGTGAAACCAGTCATTATTGTATCGACATTTCCTGACAAAACATCAATCACAAAGATTGCCAATCAATTAGTAAAGAAAAAACTTGCTGCATGTGTTAACATTATGAAGATTTCATCTGTTTATTCCTGGAAGGGAAAAATAGAAAATCAACCTGAATATCTTGCGCTTTTCAAAACTACCAAGAAAAATCAGCTTGTACTAAAAAAGGAACTTAGAAAACTTCACCCATATGATATTCCAGAAATTGCAGAAATCAATGTAGATTCGATCAACCAAGCGTATCTAAAATGGCTAGTAGACTCTACACGTTAGCCTTCTACTGGAAATCTTAGAATTGAAATAATACCACCAAGTCCTGTTACTCTCAATCCAGCATCAGTAGTAGTATCTACACTGTAAATACTACTACCTTTAGACTCCACATCATTTAGAAAATCTATAACCTCCTGTTCATCATAGCTTTGCATTACTTTTTCAGAAAAAATAAGCGAGTCTATTGCACCGTATTGATTTGCATTCTTGGTTTCTTCAAAACCCATTGTGAATTTACGGCTTTTTTTATTGGCAAGAAACATTACTTGATCTATTATATCAGAGACTTTTGCAAGCTTACTATTTGAAATTATTTCTTTCATTGATTTAGATTTGGTAAATATATGAATACCATCTTCTCCACCAGAATCAATGCCTTCAACTATTTTTATTTCATGATTTTGTCCAATCTGTGTCTTTGCAAGAAAATTTGCAAACCTATTTTTTGTTTCACCTGGTCCAAAGATGATGATCTGATTGTCAGTTCTTACAACTGACAACAAGGCTTTTGAAATTTCATCAAAGAAATTTTCAATTTTAAAATTTGTTTTATATCGCTTTCCACTAGACCCTGAATAGATATTCTGTAGTAGATGTAGATGCGTCCCCTTAAGTTTTCCAATACCACAATCATTAGTATCTATAGCAATTAAGATAAATGCCAAATTCTGATTATTAGTTTTGAGAAGTTTTTTTTCTATTGACGCCCATTTTTTTTTTACTAAGTTAAATGGTTGATCAACTTTGATGATAAATGAATGATGTGATCCGTGTGGAATTGATTCATTGTTAGATTCTTTAATTATTCCACTTACACGCATTCTGTCCAACACATTATCCAGTGATATTTTTTCAACTTCTAGTGATAATCTAATCTTTATTCGTTCTCCCTTATCAGGTCTTGCAAAATCTTTTTCCTGTTTAATAACACGAACAGTCTCACCAACAATTCTATCTCCTCTTTTTATTATTCGGCGAAGAATAATTAGATCATCAGAATCTTCTGGTATGCATGAGATTGAATTATTATCAATAATTTTTGTTATCATATCTATTCTTCTTGCAGTAAAAGAAAACTTTTCAATTTTTTTGCGTCATTTTTTGAACGTATTTTTCTACCCAATCAAGGGTAATAACACCGCTTTGTGCCAAGTTTACAAGAGAATTTGATGAAGCCTCTCCAGTAACTTTACCACTATTGTGTCTAAACTGGCGCCACTTTAGACTTGTATTTCCAGTCTTTGAATTATAGATGATGCCTAACACATCTCTTGCATTCACAAACGTAATATTTCTGATCTTCTTTAAAGTCACCTTATCAGCAGCCTCAACGTATATGGAACCAAGGCTTTCTTCGCGCTCAGGAAAAACTTCAGGATCTTCTGAATAGCTTTCAGGAGCAAATGAACTGCAAGTGCTTACTATCGTGAATCTTCGAAAGTTTTCCAATGATGTGGCAGCATCTATTTTTACCATTTCTGTTTCAATATGTGGTGTTATTTATCAAGCTTCTTGAAAGATTCAATTAGTATTTGCTTAAACTACGATTTGCAGGCATTGATGAGCTTATCCCTTTGAATAGATGATGAGGATCTTGAGTTCTGAGCCTGCAATCTACCATTTATGAAATGGCTGAATACAGATTAACCAAAATCACTATCACGTTTTTGTGATTGCTCTTCATTCGTTCTTGCAGATGCCCTAAATTCATCATCATGATTTTGTCGCCCATGACCACATTTTACGCATGCAAGAAATCTACCATTTGGATTTTTTTCAAAATTTTCACAACCACAAAAACATGTCAAAATTCATCACCCTTCATACTTGGTAATTTTCCAATATGATAAAACAAATCATACCTCACCAGTTTCATTTTTGGTACAACATTCTCCTAAAGGAATTTCATGATCATGTGGGCATTTTCGTGGATGTTTTAGCATAGTACATAATGCATCTGTAAATTGTTTGTTCATATGATGTTCAATTCCACATACCAATTCCTCATCAATTTCTACCTTAAGAGCACTATCCAACAATACTTCAAGCAGTCTACTATTTCTCATCATACTTGAACCAACCCTTTCACCATCCTCAGTAAGAGACACTCCAGCTTTGTTATACGAAACTAATTGTTTTTCATTTAGTTTTTTTAACATTTGAACAACACTTGGCTGTCTAACATGTAGTATTCTTGCAATAGAACTAATTTTTACTTCCTCATTTCGTTCTTTTAGGTGCCAAATTCCCTTAAGATACATCTCAACATGTTCAGCTTCGGCAGTTCCGACGAATAGTACTTCATCATCTTTTAGTATCATCACTTCACTTCCAAAGTATCTTTTAATAAATATTCAAAATATTCGGTTGCAAAACCAGATAATGCTGCATGATCTGTGCAGATAGCTATAATTTCAGAGCTGTTTGAATGACTAATTTCAGGACCCAATAATATTACAACATATTGTTTATCTGAAATTATACCACCGCCATAGAGTCCTTTCTTGATCTTTACAGTGGCAACGCGTTTTAATCCTTTGAGAGCACTTTTGTCAAATTTGTCAGACGTAAGAATAGTGATTTTGACGCCTTTGTCATGCAATTGCCTTATTCTTGGCAGTGCCTGTTTTACTAATTCCTCTCCAGCTTTCGGGATTGCAATTAGCACTTCTTTTCTACATGATTCTATTATCTCAAGAATTTTAGTTGCTATGTTCATGGTACCTGTTATTACCCAGATATCAGGCCGTTCACTTGTTCCACTTTTTTCATATAGTGGACCAAGTTCTGTCATGATCATTTTCTCATTTTTAGCAAATTCTGTTTCATTGTTTTGCTTTGTTGTTTGTAGTGCACTATTTGGAGATTTAGCAAAATATTTTGTCGGTCTTGATTCATCTGAAGATATCCAGCCTTTTTCCTCTAACACACCCAAAACTTCATAAATTTTCGAATAGGGTACAGTAGATTTCTCACTTAACTCTGAGGCACTAAGCTCACCATTTCTTATTAATGAAGTAAAAGTTTTGATCTCATAACTAGTTAGACCAACTTTTTCCAAAGATTTTCGTACCTGATTGGAAATGCTCATTTTGCCGTTGTAATTTTGTAACTGAATACCTTATAAATTACCCGCCTATTCCAACGGTGTATAGTATGAAACTTATTATATACTGATTTCCGAGACTTTTAGTAATAATGGCACTAATTCAGATTTCTAACCAATCAACGAAATCGTTGAGCAAAAAATCAACCATTCGTTTCACTCAGAGTATTTGCCCTGACTGCAATATGATTTTAGATGCTGAAGTATTTGAAAGAGATGAAAAAGTCTACATGACAAAAACATGCCCTACACACGGAGAATGTGAGGAATTATACTTTGGTTCATATGACATGTACAAGAAATTCAGTACTTACTGGGTTGATGGTAAAGGAGCCCATGCACCAAACGTTATGATGGAAGACAAATGTTCATGCCCAAATAACTGCGGACTTTGTTCCAATCATTTGTCTCATAGTGGACTTGCAAATATTATAGTTACAAACAGATGTGATCTTACTTGCTGGTATTGTTTCTTTTACGTAAAGAAAGGTCTTGAAGGAGCTTACATGTATGAACCAACCCAGGATCAAGTACGAGCTATGATGAAGACCCTGAGGGCTGAGAGACCAATTCCTGGAAACTCTATGCAGATTACTGGTGGTGAACCAATGCTAAGAGAAGATATCACTGATTTGATCAAAATAATGAAAGAGGAACATGTAGATCACATACAAATGAATACCAATGGAATACGTCATGCTCTAGACCCAGAAGCTGGTAGAGATGTCAGATTAGCGGGTTGTAACAATCTTTATCTTAGTTTTGATGGAGTTACAGCAAGAACCAATCCAAAGAACCATTGGGAAATTCCACATGCATTAGATACTTGTAGAAAAACGGGAACAACCGTAGTATTTGTTCCAACTGTAATTAAATCAATTAATGATCATGAGCTTGGTGGAATTATTAGATATGCACAAAAGAACTTGGATATTGTTCACGCAGTAAACTTCCAACCAGTATCATTGACTGGAAGGATGGGAAAACAAGAGAGAGAGAAGTACAGAATTACCATTCCTGACTGTATTCAGAGAATAGAAGAACAAACACAGGGTCAGGTAACTATTGATGATTGGATGCCAGTACCAAGCTGTATGCCACTTACAAATGTGATTGAGGCATTCTCAAGCAAACCAAAGTATGAACTGTCAATTCATTTTGCATGTGGTGCGGGTACATACATCTTTGAAGATGCAGATACGAAGAAACTTGTTCCAATGACACGATTTTGTGATATTCAAGGAATGCTTGAACTGTTTGAGGATAAATCAGAACAAATTCGTTCTGGAGCTAACAAGTACTTTACAATGCTAGAAGTAGTAAGAAAACTGAAAAGTTTCATTGAAAGTGACAAGCAGCCAGCAGGTTTGGATCTGGCAAAGATGTTTAGTAGCATACTAATGAAAAGATCATTCGAAGCAATAGGTAGTTGGCATGTTAAAGGCCTCTTCTTGGGCATGATGCACTTCCAAGACAAGTATAACGAAGATCTTGAAAGATTACAAAGATGTGATATTCATTATCTCACACCAGATCTTAGGATAGTTCCATTCTGTGCATTTAATGTAATTCCTGAGTGGTATAGAGATAGAATCCAAAAGAAATATTCTATCACCGTTGAGGAATGGGAAGAACAACAAGGTGAAAAACTTGAGGACTGTCTTTACAGAGGTCTTATGAGAAGGGGTGCAGGCGATGAGCTTGCAGCAGGCTGTGCCAAGAGTCAGATGTTCCACGAAGCAGAGCAAGCAACAATGTGATTATAGTCACACTTTATTTTTAGGCAATAAACCAAAAGAAACCTATGACAATTGAATTATTTGTCAATGGAACATTAATGCGTGGACTGGCACTGCACAAAAATTTACAAGGCGCCAATTTTCTTGGCGAGTTTAGCACCCTTCCAATTTATCGTCTTTATTCTATTGACGACATTCATCCTGGTATGTTTGAGGTCGAGGAAGGTGGAATTTCAGTTGCAGGCGAAATGTACAGCATGAGCGACGAAATCTTTCAACGGGTGAAAAATGGAGAGCCATCTGACCTGTATTTTGGAGATGTTAAATTAGACAATGGGAATGTAGTCAAAGGCGTGTTATTCCCGAGGGAGATAGCAGAGTCAAACCACAAAGACATTTCTAACTTCGGCGGTTGGCGTGCTTACATAGCCAGCCTTAAGAAATAGATTACTGATGAAATCTGTATTGAATTTTGAAATTGACACCATTGGAAAATCAGCATTAAATTTTATCGAGTCATATTCTGAGGGTGATACAATCGGCGAAACCGTAAAAGTTTTTGAAAATACAGTTTATTTGAAAACAACGGCTGATGATTTAATCTGTTTAACTTCAAAGGATGTAAAAGCTCCAATCAACCTGAATCTAAATTCACCAGTTGATTTTTTGAAATTAGATTGTATTAACAAAAAAGCCATTAGAACACCAAACGGGCTAAAGTTAGAAACTATCGGATTTGATACTAAAAACTCGAAAATTTATCCTATAACAAAGGATCATGAAATAAAAGCCGGTTTGCGGAATAGAATTCTGTTTTCCGTAGATGAAATGAATCTTTTTGACACATCAGGAAGTATTCTTGACAATCACTCACCATTTTTCAACGAATTATCAGATTCAATCAGGTTCATATCAGAATCTGCACAAAAACGCGATTTGGTGAAATTATCAGACCAACTTTCAAGTATTGTTGGTTTGGGAAACGGATTCACTCCTTCAGGTGACGATTTTATAGTCGGTTTCTTATTTTGCTTGAATAGAATTCTTTTGTGCTCAAACCACAAGGACGCCAAATTTGTTATCTTGGGAAACACTAACTGGGCTAGCAAAAAATTCATTGATTACTCTCAGAACGGCATCGTTATTGAGCCACTTGAGATGTTTGTAAATTTTTTATTGTCAGGAGAAAACGAAACAAAATTTCCTTTAATGGATCTTATTCAAGTGGGCAAATCCAGTGGTATTGACGCAAGCATAGGTGCGATTATAGCTACAGTATTTGTTTTTGATAATGACTTTAGAAATTTAATATTAACAAAACTTAATTTTTTGAAATAAATATTTAGTTTAAGCTATATATGCAATTACCGACACAGGTCCCCCTCCAAGTGGGCCTTGATGTTCTGAACCTCCAGAAACATACACCATAGGATCATCAACGATTGACGCAATTACCGCATTGACTACTGCTCTGGCATGTCTGGTACTATTAATGTCAGAATCAGTTAACATAGTTGTTCTTCTATTTTTTACCAAACCGCTTGTATGCGCTTCTGCTTTTGCAAAAACATTAATCAATCGTTTTTGATCATCAATGTCTACTTTAGGATTTGCATTAATTCCTACACTTTGGAGAGCATTTCTCACCGCCATGGAATCAATTGGATCATTCATTACACTATGACCAATTATACAGTTACTAATTGATTTTTTTGAATTACCCATCACGATAATTTCGTTATTCATAAGCTCGATTCCTGCAGAAGCTGAAGCAACTGACGAAAAATGTGACCAATCATTACATATTGTTGAATCGACGATCTTGTCCTCATCAACTTCGTTTAATGCCATAGCTACACCAAGAGAAGAAGCACCGCGTGAAAATGCCATTGATTTTAAAGTATCTTTGGTAACAACTTGCTTTCCTCTCCTCTCTGCGTCATTTATCCTGTCCGATGTCAAAAGTGGGCATTTAATCTGGACGTAATGAACATCTTGAATATTTTCTATTAAAGCCAGAGCCATAGCTTCCTTAACATTCTGGCAAACGAGTTTCGCATGAATGCATGTGCCAATCTCTTCAGGGAGTAATTCTCTTGTTTTGCTAACACCAATGGCAAACCGTTTGTCAGCCGATACTTTATTTTCATTAACATTTTTTTTAGTAAAAACGGTAGCATGAGGACTCATCACACCTTCACAACCACCGGAACAAACAATGGAAACCCGTTCACTAACATTAGAATGCGTACAATCAAGATAATTTGAAAGCATAGATTTGATTGCAAAGGTTGTGTAGCCTCTAGTGAAGTCATTAACATTACCATTACCCTCAGTTTTGGCTATAATCGCAACAATTTCGTTGGGAATTACTGTGCCATCCTCTATCAGACTTCTTAATCCGCTGAGATCCTCAGGACCATTCATCGGAAATTTGTATATTTCTGTTTTCATATAGCAAGGTACCTTACTTTTTATTTTAACATTGTTAAGAAAGATAATCTAAAAGCACTAACGATAACCTTTGTTGAACTATATCTTATACGTCCTTGCATATGACATCAAAGCTTCCTTAAAGGGTTTAATTGGTAAGGTCACTATTCCTGCTCCTATTTGCCCTATACCTGGAGTCTTATGGGCAATTCCAGTATTCGCTTTTGGAGTCAAGCCGGATTGCATGATCTTCCTAATGTCTATGCCAGTGGGGGTTCCTTCAAACTCTGCGAATGGTATTATGTAGTACTTATTTTGAGTGATTGTAATTCTCCTGAACCTGTCAGTCATTTCTTGAATATCTTTGATTGTACCTCCCACAAATTTTACTATAGAAGGGCTGGCTGCCATAGCTGCTCCTCCAAGACCGACAGTTTCAGTTATTGTACTATCTCCTATGTCTGGATTTGCATCTTTAGATGAATAACCAGGAAAGTAGAGACCTTCAGGAATTGGCGCTTTATCAGTAAACCATTGATCTCCTAAACCTGAAATTCTAATTCCAACTTCCGTACCATTTCTTGCAATTGCTGTAACTATCGTACTATATTCTATATTATGAGCCTGATCTGCCATGCATTTTGAAGCTGCCATGACTAAATTGAGGAAAAAATGATTGTTAGAACTTATGAAACTAAATAATTCATTTGCTTGTTTTCTGTCCAAATAAGAAAAAATGTAAGGCATTATCTCTTTTAAAAAAAGCAAAGTTCCAGCTTGATTTCTATTATGACATTCATCTCCCATTTGCAACGCTTGAGAAATGATGGATTTTAATCCAATGCCACCTTTTTCTTTTTCGAGTTTTTGCAAAATTATTTTTAAAAATTTAAAAAGGTTCTCTCTCATCCAATTCAGCTTAGTAAGAACTTCTTCATCATAAGCCCCAAATCTTAATGCTTTTCCTAAACCTTCGTTGAAATTTGTATATGCGTAGTTTTGACTTAATCTATCTTTGATTACAAATACGGGCATGTTTGGTGAGATTACTCCCGCCATTGGTCCTACCGAGGAATGGTTGTGACAGGAATCAAATTCTATTTTTTTTAAAACAACTAATTCTTCTGCTTCCTTTATACTATCGGCCCATTTTTCAAGCAGTATGGCTCCTAGTATTGCGCCTCTTAACGTTCCTGACATATCCTCCCATTCAATAGGAGGGCCAGCATGCAAAATCATTTTAGATTTTAAATCAGGTATTCGTTTTCCTGCTAAATCAACATCAACTAAGAAAGGATCCGAATCCATCATTCTCTGAACAGCTACACTGTTAGCAGAAGAAATTCTTTCTTTGATGGCTATTGTAGTCATTAATCACTCATCAATTTTATCAAGTATATCTTCAATCTCTTTTTCAAGTTTTGGTTTTGGTTCCCAGTTGACGTGAACGGCTTCAATTTTTTGTTCCGTTAAGGATTGATAAAAAACCCGTAAACCGATATTTATAACTCGGAGATTGTTTGGTATCAAAATAATTCTCCCTCTAGAAATTCAGCTCGAATTTTTTTTATCAAGTTTTCATCTGATTTGTTGACAACAAGTGCAGCTGCAAAACTCATCAAGGCATTAGATGTAAAAAGTTTAGCGCCAGAGTCTGTTAACATTTGGAGCTCATCTTTACTTACATCTTTTTCTGTTCCACAAATGTATGCGAGGACAGATAATTTTCTACCTTGTTCCTTAGCAGTCTGAATAGCTTTCTTTATGGTTTCTGCATGAAATGCCATAGTATTTTTTGCAGCGTTAATACCACATATTATATCAATGATTATTACACCCACATTTGGATCGTTAGCATCCTCAAGAATTCTATTCTTCCTCAATAATGGATCGATGATGGGATGTGGCCTTGCAGAAGTAAATTCCTCCTCACCAAAATCAATTAAAGTATTTTCTTTACTGGGAACATTCCCCTTAATAGAATATGTATCATCTGAGCTAAGGTTAGAGTATACTTTTCCTATCATTTGTTCCAAAATTATTTTGGATTCATAGCAAAGAGTACCGCCCGCAAAAAACCCCCTGACAAATTTTTGCTCTTCGTTTAAATCATTGGAAAGTGATTCAGCTAGCTTAATTGATTCGTTAACTTGGTTTTCAACAATAGCTGTAATTTTTTTGTAAGCGTCATCATTTAGATATTTCAGAATTTTTAGCACAGATATCTGAATTGATTTGGAAAATTTTATTTTATCAGAATCTTCACGATTTTCATTATCACCAACCAAACAAAGAACATAATTTTTCTTTGAAAAATTGTTTATTTTGTCTATGATTTTATTTCTGACATCATCGTCAACAGGTTTTGAAACAAGCAGAACAGCTTTAGTATTTGGATCATTTTCAAAAATTTCCATAGTTTTCATAGTCATCATTCCACCAATATCATTCCGTAAGTCTCTTCCACCAACTCCTATTGCATGAGATATACCCTCACCAAACAAATCTAGCATAGTGCTAGACTCTTGAATTCCAGTACCTGATGCTCCAATAATTCCGACAGATCCTTTTCTTACTCTATTTCCAAATCCAAACACAGTTCCGTTGAGTATGGATGTACCAGCTTCTGGCCCCATGAGTAACACGTTGTTTTCAAGTGCAAGATTTTTCAAATAAATTTCATCTTCCAACGGTACATGATCACTAAAAACAAAAAGATGGAGTTGTTTTTTTATCAATTTTATAGCCATTTCTTTAACAAATTGACCTGGAATTGACAATGATGCAATGTTTGCATTGCTAAAGTAATCCAATGCAGAGGGTAGATCATTGAATTCGTTTTTTGCCTTTGCAGAATCTGATACAAGTAATTGTTCTGCCTTCTGAATAGCATTATCCAACGAATTTTCGTCTTGGCAATTAATCGAAATTAATGTGTCATTTTCAGTAGCGGAAATACCATCTTCCGTTAACAGATCCATATTTTTGAGCGTATTTTTGTTGAGATCGGTTCCCATTACGATTGCTGCATCAATAACTCCCTGCTCATCCTTCAGTTGCTGAGAAAATTGCATCATCTGAACTGAATCCCTAAAAAAATTTTTTTTGATTATATTCCTTGTTGAAGTCAATTTACCTTCTTAATCTAGTTTGTGTATTAAAATTATCAGTTTCTAAAAAGAACAATTTGACAATCTCAATCGAAACACAGGTACAGTTTTTGTTCTTTGTAGAATTTAATTAATAATCTTTACAAATGAGTTTTCATAAAATAACTATATGTCATCAATAATAGAAGTTCAGGATTTATCAAAATATTACGGAAAACACCTTGTTTATGAAAAATTAAATTTTGATGTAAAGGAAGGAGAATTTCTTTCTATAATTGGTCCGAGTGGCTGTGGGAAAACTACTCTGCTCAAGATTTTAGGTGGTTTGATTGAACACTCAAGTGGTAATATTAGTATAAATGGACAGCCTGTAAAAAATGCTTTAAAGGCAAGGAAACTTGGTTTTGTTTTTCAAAATCCAGTCTTATTGCCTTGGCGAATCTCCTCTAGTAATATTGAACTTCCATTAGAAATTCAAGGGATTAACAATTCTCCAAAGTTATCTGACGAGATGTTGAAAATTGTTGGTCTTGAAGGTTTTGAAAATTATTATCCGGGAGAATTAAGTGGGGGAATGCAACAAAGGGTGGCTATAGCCAGAGCGCTTGCATTTAAACCACTAATTTTAATGATGGATGAACCATTTGGAGCGTTGGACGAGATAACAAGAAATCATATGAATCTAGAATTATTAAGAATATGGAAAGAAGAAAAGGCCTCAATATCCACTGTAATTTTTGTAACTCATTCAATTCCTGAAGCTGTATTTTTATCAGACAGGATTCTCGTTTTGTCTGCTGGACCAGCGAAAATTGAGGAGATTGTAGATATAGATTTACCGAGACCAAGAAAAACTGAGATGAAGCATTCTAAAAGGTACCTCGAGTTTATGGAACATCTTAGAAAAATAATAGGTGAGGACTAGGAGTAATTGGTATTACAGCCTTTTAAGAAAATAAAAAAAGGATCCGGAACCATTGTAATTCCAATCTTATTTTCTGTAGTAATCTTCACCGTTTGGGAACTTCTAGTTTTCTTACTAGAGATCCCAGAATATCTCTTGCCTCCACCGTCCACGATCTTTAATGAGCTTGGAACGAATTTTAGTATTCTTTTAGGACATATGGCAATGACTATGCTTGCTGCAGTATCAGGATACTTATTAGCCAACGGCATAGGGTTTTGTGCTGGTGTAATATTCGCACATTCAAAAACTATAGAAAAAGGCATCTATCCATATGCAATTGCACTTAAAACAACACCAGTAATAGCAATGGCGCCACTTTTAGTTTTATGGTTTGGAACAGATTTAGAATCTAAAATCGCAACTGCTGCTCTTATTTGCTTCTTTCCTATCATTGTAAATTCTGTTAAAGGATTAACATCCGTAGATAGAGATTCTCTGGATTTATTCAAGTCATACTCTGCAAGCAAATGGCAGATATTTATAAAATTAAGACTGCGAACTTCGCTTCCCTATGTTTTTTCTGCCCTAAAAATTTCAACAGGGTTAAGCGTTGTTGGTGCAGTAGTTGGAGAATTTGTTGGAGCAAATGTAGGAATTGGGTATCTTATTCTGGTTTCATCATATCATTTAGAAACTTCTACTATGTTCGCAGCCATTATGATGAGTGCTTTAGGAGGTGTTACATTTTTTACAATTGTAAGCCTTATAGAAAAAAAGGTAATATTTTGGCAGAGGGCATTAGAAACTGGCTAAAATAATAAATCTGAAAAATCTAGTTTACAGTTAAAACATTTGGAACATGTTACTCACAGAAAAAAGCTCAAGAATCATGGTAATAGGTAGCGATCAGAAAATTATTTTTATTCTGTTTTTAATTATCAGCAGTTAACATGAAGAAAATCTATTCAGTTTCTTAGATCATGTTTATAACCGACACGCCAATTAATTATCGTACATCTTGGCTCAAAGCAAAATCAAAGCAATATCTGTGGGAATGTTATCTGTATTAATTATGGCATCTGTGGTAGGTGTCA
>JYMV01036751.1_pt1 | contig 22116 bp, 40 predicted proteins | sample 338911 | NCBI WGS metagenome assembly JYMV01 (sample SAMN03354496, study PRJNA234377) | hydrothermal vent metagenome | biome: Deep sea; feature: Hydrothermal plumes at the Eastern Lau Spreading Center, Western Pacific Ocean; material: Seawater | place: Tonga | collected 2009 | depth 2000 m m
GTGCTTGACTAATGGTAGAACTATAAGTAAAGTGTAAGTAAGCAATCAAACAAAGGAGTTGCAATTGAGTAAGGAATACGAATCAATCAAAATCGAAAAGGCAGTATATAAGCGGGCGGTCTATTTAAAAGAGGTAATGAAGGAGCGGCACAAGGACCAAGATCTAAAAGGACGTGTCACTATGTCATCAGTTATTAATGACTCATTAAGAATACTAGAATCACAATTAGAAAGGAATATAAAATGAGCAATCTAAAGATTGTAACCATCGATGACACATGGAGCTTAGAAATTGGCCGATCAGTTACTTTACTAGAGAGAGCGGAGAACACTTCGAAGAATGCCAAGAGTGAGTACTCAAGCAGAGTAAGAGGTTACTATGGTCATGTTGATGAAGCGCTTAAATCCTACCTAAGAAAGTCAATAAATCCGATTAGTGAAGTTTCTGAAATAGTCGAATTGATTGAAAGTAATGTAAGAAACCTAAAATCAAGGAAATTAATATCATGAGAGAAGATTTTGAACAGAGCGTTAAAGAGCATAGACAGGGAATGAAGTCACTTAGAAAGTTCGCATTTGTAGTTATTATTCTAAATCTGGTAGTTGGCCTTGGCTTTATAGCTGGAGTTTGCTGGATAGTTAAATATTTCTTTTGATCATGAGTAATCCAGTAGAAGAGGCTTTTGATAAATGGCTTGATAATGAAATGGCAGGCGTCCACATCGGCGATATATATGTCAGCGGAGAAACTAAAAAGTTAATGGGAATGGCTTTTGCAGCGGGTGTTGTTTTTGTAGCAGAAAGGAATTTAAAAGCGATAAAGGAAATAAAATCATGAGAGAAGAAATGGAAGTGCTAAACCAAGTATTAACCGTCGGCGATGTAAAAAGCCATGTCAATATCATTAAACAAATTCTTGAAGAAGTTATGATCTCGGGAACACACTACGGTAAAATCCCAGGTTGCGGAGACAAGCCGGCATTACTTAAACCAGGAGCAGAAAAGATATTGGCGACCTTTATGCTTGCCTCAGAGTTTATCATCACCGATCTATCAACAGAGAACAATAAGTTCTACCGTGTAGAGGCTCGCTTAACTCATCAAAAAACCCAAACGTTTATGGGTTCCGGTATCGGTGAATGCTCAAGCCTTGAAAGCAAGTATGCCTGGCGCGTTGCCTTATCCGATGAAGAGTGGCAATCTTTTGACGAAAACTTAAGACGGGTCCATTTCAAGAAAAAATACCAGAGCAAAGAGATTGATAAAATTCTGCAAGTTAGACAGGATATGTACAGCCTCAGCAATACAATTCTTAAAATGGCCAAGAAGCGAGCTCTTGTTGACGCCTGTATGAATGTTACCGCATGTTCCGACATCTTTGTCCAGGATCTTGACGAAGAGCATTTAAGGAATGCTACAGTCAGAAAAAACCCTGAAGAAGTTAAACCAGCTAAACCTACGATGACAAAGCAGTCTGTCCTTGGCGCTTTCAAGCTTGCCAAGAATATCACCGCCTTAGATGATAAATGGAAAATTGCCTGTCATAACGGTTTTGCTGATGACGCCGAAGTAAGAGCCGCTTACACAGACAAAAAAGGAGAATTGTCAAAATGAACCTGCCTAAATTTAAAATACGTGCGAGCTCTGCTGGTTCAATAATGGCCGGTACCGTCGGGGCATCGGTATCTCAGCTATCAAATATTGCTAAGATGGAAGAGCGTGAAAAGCCGATGACCAAAACTCAACAAGAAAAATATGATAAAGACATATTTGCCCGCGACAATCATGAATTACCCAAAGGAGCAAAGTCATATTGCGAAAACTGGATTAAGGAGCAGATATACCGCCGGCAAAAGGAATTCACCAGCAAGTACACAGACAAAGGAAACTTTACTGAGCAGTGGTCAATTGATTGGGTAAACATCAACAGGCTGACTGAGTATGTGAAGAATGAAAAGCATTATGAAAACGAATGGATGACCGGCACACCGGATATAGTGGCGTCTGATATCGTTCCTGATGTCAAGAACAGTTATGACTTCCCGACCTTCCCGCTGTTTGATTATGGGATCACAAATAAGGATTATTATTACCAGCTAATGGTCTATATGGAATTAACCGGCCGGAAGCAGTCAGAACTAATCTACACACTCAACGATCTACCTCACCATTTGATAGAAGGCGAAGCACGATCACAGGCATATCGCCAAGGTGGGGAATGGCAAGACCATTTTGAGGATTGTCATAAACGTTTCACATATGGAGAAATCGAGGACAAGTATAAAATAAAGTTCTTTCCTTTAGAATACGATGCGGCCGTTATTGAGCAAATTAAATCCCGTGTGGAAATGTGCCGGGCATACATAAACGAAAAAATTAAGGGGATATAAATGAATCAGGCAACTAACAAGGTAATATTTGGATTATTAACCAAAGAGGAACAGTCGGGATTTTGCCTAGATATAAAAGCCAGGGGCCATTATGATTTTTTTGATGGCTTCGGATGGAAGAAGGCAGTCCCAAGCAAGCTATCCTTTGACGAATCTACTGTCTACCGCCTTAAGATCCTGCCAGACGAATGGTATTATTGTGAGCTTGATACCGATCATGGAATCGCTGACTATGTATTTAAGGGACATAGTCTTAAGAATGACTTCAGTAATTACACTGTTCTCCGTCCTATTACCACAAACGAGATACCAAAGAAAGTAAAGACTCTTGAGGATAGGATAAAAGAGACGTATCCAGATAAAGAAGTGGTTATGCTCACTAAGGAACAATCCTACTGGGGTTTGTGGCGCAATCCTCATGGGCCTTTTCAACAGCATATTATGGCCCCTTCATTGACTGGTTTTGCGGGATATGTATATGAGCGTGGGGATAATGTATGGATGGGCCGTAATCCCATAGACACAAACAACGATTTAGAGCTAATTCTTCCTGTAGCGGTGTTGTTTGATAAGTAAAAGAAAGCGCGCCGGGATTAGCGGGTTTTGTAGATTGGGGTGTTTATACAGTCCCGGCACGCTTATCAGGGGAATGAGTTAATAATATATCAGGAAAATGGAGAAAAACAAGATGTTTGGTTTAACGGGAATTACGCTGACTTTTATATTGGGCTTGGTTTTTATAATGGGATTTATTCAATACAAGGAAAAAATAACAAAGTCTGATTTTTGGATTATATCCATATTTGTCATTCAATTAGCTTTTAACATTGTGGCGGTGGTACGATGAAAATGTTTGTCGTAGGTACACCAAGGCCACAAGCAAGGCCACGTACATTTAGACAGGGTAAATTCATTAAGACCATAAGCCCGATCACAGAGTGGCGGAATGATGTAAAATACAAAGCTCTTGAGAAAGCAAGAGCTGGTTGCCTTAAAGGGCCACTTGAGGTAACAATAATGTATTTATTCAAAAGGCCTGATTCACATTATGGAACTGGCAGAAATGCGGGAATAGTAAAAAAATCATCACCGCATTTCATGACAACTAGACCAGACATTGACAATCTTAACAAGGCTGTGCTTGATGCAATCCAGGATGCCGGATTAATCCAGGATGACAGCGCAGTCGTTAAGCTGATATCATCAAAGAATTACGCTATTGACGGCGGAACAGCGGGGGCGCTAATCGAAATAGAGGAAATACTATGAATGCCATCATAAAGTTAATGGAGTACATACCGGGAAAACCATATGTCTTATTTAAGTGCAGTAAATGTAATGGAGTCAGCTGCTCAAAGGATGAAAGATTCAAATATGATGCAATCAACTTATGTAAAAAATGCACAATAAAAGAAGAGAATGAGAAGCAAAGGATTCTTGATGAAAGACAAGCAATAAAGGACGAAAAACAAAGAATAGAGGAGAAGAAAATAATATTAAGGATCAAGAAAAAACTAAAACAAGCAAAAGAGGAGATAAAAGAGCAAGAAAGAATTAGGGCTATATTTCGGGTCCCGGTAAATCCAAAGAAATGCCGGTACCATCAATATAAAATATATAAGAAAGAACACTAATAAGGAGATTCGCCCCGAAAACAATACCCATTTCCAAAAACATTAGCTTGGCCCGGTGGGATTTCCAATTCATCACCGGGCCTTTTATAGGGGTTTTAAAATGAACGTACCAACTTTTGAGGAATATATAAGCGATAAGGAAAACGAGTGGAATCATTTTAACAAAGAAGAAAATTTAGAAGGGATGTTAAGGATAGAAAGAGAAATACAAGATTTTTATGATATGCACGAAAGACTAAATAATAAACAAAAAGGGAATGAATAACATGATAGACTCACACGAAATACTTAAAGAAGTAATATCTACATCTTCAAAAAAGATCGCTGGTCATTTAGGACTATCCAAGGAATTAATCTATAAATGGCAGAATGGCGAGGCTAAGAATCCTATTGACCGGGTCCTGGCTATATCTGAGGAAAAGAACACTAATAAGATTATAGAGCACTTGTGTACCATGCGTGGCGGCTTTTTCGTCAAGAATACGGATGATCTCGATACATCAGTAAGAGTTAATAGCATTTATATCAAAATTGCCAATCTAACAAAGGTGTTGACTGAGAGCAATGAAGACAATCATCTTTCATACAATGAGATCGTAAGAATAAATTGTGAATGGAATGATTTGCAAAGCGCTGTGACCGGCCTCTTGTCTGAGAAATTCAAAGAATATATGATGGAAGACGTTCGTAAAGAACAGTCTTAAGGAACCAAGGGGATCGTAAGGTCTCCAGCTTCCTGTCTTAGTCCCTCCGCAATATCCTCCAGTTTACTCCCTTCCATTTTGGTATCACCATCAGAAACTTGAACCTTTGGGACACTTATAGTTATAGGCGAAGAAGCTATATTAATCTGTAATTGACAACTACTTATCAGAAGTAGAAGCAAAAGCGACGTCAAGGCCATCTTGACGTTTTTTATAGTACTGTTTGATTTCATGTAATAATTCCATTGGTTTTGTTTTAGAGATGATTCTAAAATTTTTAGGTATCAAATTATACTGTTTAAGAATTTCTTTCTTAATATAGTTAACTGGATGTCCCGAATACATACAAACTAGCCCCTTAAACTTTAAAAGTCTTATCATCAAATGTTGTTGGTCTGTGATTTTGAAGTTATTATACTGGAAGTCAACGATTAATATCTCTGGCCGGTGTATAGAAACGGTGCAAAAAATGTGGTAGGGATTGTCCTCAGAGTTGAAAACAATGTCGGGGAAGTTAACCTCAATCATCTTTTTAATAGTTGCTAAGCAAGTCCTTTCGTCTTCGAAAACCATTAAATTCATTGGGGCGTTCATTGCGTATCATCCTTTTCTATCTTCCTTTTTATTCATCGTTGCCCATAGATCCCTAAATACTTCCCTGTTCTCTGTTTCTATCTTATTGAGAGAATCCCTATTATTACTCTCGATCTTATCAATAGATTTTTCAAGTTTTTCAAATCCTTTTTCCATGCCGTCGGCATTCTTTTCAAGGGCATCAAAGATATTGGTCATCATGATATTTAAGCGGTCATATTGCTGCTTTTGGTCTCTATAGTTTAGAGAAATATCTGCTATGGCTTCGTCAATCGGTTTCACGGCTGCCCTAATCTTGTCATCTATAAGTTTTTCAGTTTCGGCCTTATCTGCCTTGGCCTTAATTCTTATTACCCATGCCCCAACGGTACCAGCTAAGAAAAACACAATCGCCAATATGTTACTTACTGTTATTTCCATTGCCTCTTAACCTTATATATAACTTATTATTTTTGCAAATTTAAATCTATTACAATATACATATGTTTTTGTACTAATCAATAAAATTAAAACTTGCCTTCCCGCCAGATCTGACTGCTTCATAGTATTTAATCAGTCTCTCTCTTGCCCAATGCTTACGTAACCAATTAGTGCCGTAAAGGTACCATCTATCCGGTGTTTTCTCAATAATGAACAATGCAGTACCAATCATCGCAATATCCGCGTCGAATCGGTCTTTCTTATTTCCGCCAATTTCGTAAAGTCCATCGTGATGATAAAAGGCTAAGTTGCAGTCTATCCCATATAAAGTATGAGGAATGAAGAAAGACAAGGCCTTATTGTTCTCTGGACCAGCGTAATCAAGCTCTGGATTATAAGCGCCAATTGCATCAACAAGGCTTTTGTAAATCGTAAGGTCTCTAAACCAGCTATGTAATTCTTTATCCGTCATATAGACTCCTTTAAGTAATTCGCATTGTACACTTGTGGCTGTATATTAGATATAACACAAAAGGAGCGATCATGAGACGAAGAGATATAGCTGGTCAAAAGTTCAATAAATTGACTGTAATAGAGAAGGCGCCTAATGCGAAGAATGGAAAAACTCAATGGCTTTGTCAATGTGACTGTGGCAATAGAGCTATTATTATAACTGGTAGAATTATAAATGGACAAAATAAAGGCTGTGGCTGTGGAAGAGGAGGAAACAATAAAACCCATGGGCTTTCTAAGACACCCGAGTATAGAGTATGGAACGGTATGATTGACAGGACTACTAATCCTAAAGCCGCGGCCTATGATCGATACGGGGGCAGAGGTATCACTGTTTGTGATCGATGGCTTAAGTTTGAAAACTTCCTTAAAGATATGGGTGAACGCCCGAATAACCTTACTATCGATAGAATAGATAATGATAAGGGGTATTTTCTTAATAATTGTGAATGGTCTACAATAGCGGATCAATCTAGAAACAAAAGCACCAACCGATTTATTACTATTGATGGAGTTACTAAGATACTTAATGATTGGTTTAAAGAATCCCCTCTTTGCGTTATGACATTTTATAATAGACAAAAGAAGGGATTTTCTGAAAGGGTATCCCTTGGTCTTTAAATCTATTAATTCATCTTCAGTCATTTTATTATTCCTATGTACATTCGACGTCTAAGCCCGATCCAGTAAATAAAATAGTACCAGTATTAGTGGCATCGTTCGCCGCAATCTTATCTTCTATCTCAGTCCCAGGTGATCCAGACCAGTTGGCTAAATCCCAAAAACCAGCAAGCTTTGCGTGTGTGCTTGAGTGTAAACTCAGTAATTCCGATTCACATAAAGAAACGCCAGAGTTATACATGTTTTGATGATCGGTTAAAGTTAGAGATTCAAGAGAATATGCCGCAAAACTAAGATTACCATTAAAGAATACTGGACTAGCACCAATGTCTCTTCTGCCAAATTGTAGCGCTGCTGTATTGCTGTTATCACCTGTAGAGACACTCCCTGTTAATGTTCCGCCGCTTACAGCTTCAATAGCTCCGTCAATCATGATTATGGGCTCACCGCCTGCTCGATTAGAGTCTGCCGTTACAAGGTGCCATGCATTATCGTCAAATCCTGTTGTGGTTGTTTCAAAACTTAAATACCTATTACTCGCATCAATTTCAAAATCAAAATGAACCTGCCCAGAAGCATCTATCCAGAGTTGCCACGCCGCTGGAGTTGCGTTCCCTATCTTCGTCATTAGCATCTGACTTGCGCCTGCATTGGTTTTGAACCATATACTATTACTAACATTACCTGTGCCAACATCCAGCACATCACCAAGAGTGAAGCTTTGACTTGTTCCGTTCAAGTCGGATAAATTTGCCGCGAAGGTTGTGACCGGTGTACATTCGACATTTAAACCAGTTCCGGTAAAGGCTATGCTATTTACATTAGTCGCGTCATTTGACCCATGTCTATCCTCAATCTCTGTTCCAGTTGATCCAGACCAATTAGAAAGATGCCAATATGAAACGAGATCGGTCTTAAGCCCTGCTGATAATTCATCGTAGCAAAGCGCCACGCCAGCATTACACATGGTAGCGAAATCAGCTTCAACAAGAGCCTCATCCCAAATACCCGCAAAGCCCTGATCGCCATTCCAGTTCACTATGCCGTTATTCACAGCACCAATTAAAAATGCATTTGTAGAGTTATGAATTCCGCCACTGTATGCGACTGAATTATCTTCCCCCGTTAATAAATATTCTTACATCACTACCGTCATAAGTAAAACCAACATGGTACAAAACGCTAGCAGAAGGATTCAATACAGAATCAAGTGTAACGTCTGAGCCAGTTCCGTTGGCATCAATTTCAATGTGGAATGCGCTACCGTTATACCTTAAGTGCCAACCCCTTTGATTACCTACAGAATTCCACTTACTAAATATGTATCTATCTCCGCCAGTCGCCGCTAATTGAACCCAGCCTGCACAAGATAGGTTTCCGGTAATTTGTAATGAGGCATCGTTTCCGCAATTGAAATATTTAGTCCCATTGATTGCAGCTAAGTTTGCGGCAAAAACATTTCCCGCATCTCCCAGTTTACCAGAGCTTATGATTGAACGAGCAAGTAAGAAACTCATATTACGTCACCATTTATCACGTTACATCACCTGATACGATCCACGTGTCAACGGCTCTCTTGGTTAAAGTACAGCCCTGATAGCGATTATTGATAACAACCGAACCGGCAACGCCTCCATTGACTGTGACGCCTGTGTCACCTAATACCGTAGTTACTCCAACACCTTCCATCATAACATTAATTTTTGTTCCAACTGCAAAAGCCACGCCTGAGTTAGGCGGGATAGTTAAAATATTTGCGGCGGCATTATTCATCCAGACAGTTTTTAAATCGCCATCGGTCAAAACAAGAGTATAAGCTACGCCGGTTTGATCATTGTCGGTACCGGCCGCTATTGCCTGCTTATCAATTGCCGCATTAACATCAACGTCGGTTTGAATGTCATCGCCAACAATAGTGACATTTGCATCGTTTATGCCTGTAAAACCTTTTAATTTTAACTCTGTAGTTACTTTGGCCTCAGTTGGGTCAACGCCAGTCGCACCAGCAGCCAAAGCAATAGTTTCGACTTTATCGGTATCAAGAGTATTTAAAGCATCGTCTACAAAAGCACCAGTGACAGTCGAATCATTATCGACTTGACTTGCATCATAATCAGAAGCAACGGCCAGGACTGCAAGAGTTCTGCCAAAAATTGATGTTACAGAAGCACCAGCACCCGCGCCAGTATAGCCAAAATTAACACCGACGTCGCTTGCGTCAGCCGGTAAAGTTCCAGAATCGGCAATCGTACCGTTGATCGTATACCAGCCGGTATTATCAACCGAACTCGTCACATTGAAAACTAAAAAGTCAGCATCGTCGTCTAATTGTTGTAGATAAATTGTATCGCCGCCGCCAAGACTAGAAATAAATACTTCAAAGTCCGCGGTATTATTTGACGCGACATTGATAAAGATCGCTGTCACACTTGCTGGAGTAGCATTGTTATACTTAATTCCAGCCGCACCAGGATCGGTTGCAGTAATCGCAGTTGAGAAAGTCCAGTTTGCCGCAATGCCAGCACCGCCGCCAGTTCCTGGTAAGTTACCGACTTGCACTCTTTTCTTATTATTTGAATCGGCACTATCTTCAATTAGGATTAAATCCGCCGCAACTGGAGTAACTTTTTCAGTAACTAAAACAATTTCGCCAGGAGTGTCATCGTGAATTGCGGTGGTATCTGAGCCGGCACCGCCACCAAAGTCAGATATCAATGCCTTTTTTAAATTACCTGAGTCAGAAGTGTCGCTAATTAATGCAAAGTCAGTACCAACAGCGGTAACCGTAGTCTTGCCAGTTATGGCCGCATTTTGTAAAGTAAGTGCGGTTGCGCCAGCTGCGTCTCCGGTATGGGTGGCGTTTGTAACTTTTGACGTATTGGCGGCAACCGCAGAGTTGGCCGATACTTGCGCATCGAAATCTATGACCGTACGAACTTGAGCGCCGGTTAAATCCTCTGGATCTCCAGCTCCGGCAGTAATTCGGCCTTTAATCGTATCTTGTGCCATGTCGGCAAGCTTAGTATTTGTAATCGAATCATCAGCAACGCCAGTAGATAAAAAGCTAAATGATAAAATTGTCCCATTGGTAAAGCTGCTAGTGCCTGAGTCAACAAAAGTAAGCGGTACAGTCGAATAGCCGCTATTGTCGGTTATCGCACCAGATACAGTAAAATAAGCCGCATCTGTCTTTACATTGGGATTTGAGATATAAACGCCTGTGCCGATTGCCAAATTTTGAATCATTGTCTGAATATCAACTGAGCTTTGATTATCGTCAGCTATATACATTTCAGTGGCAGAAGCGACAAGAGTATTATTTAATCTGAAATTTCCGGCACCGGGATCGGCATCAGCAGTGGTGTTATCGTAACCATAAAGAGGATTGTAATAAAATATTAGATTTACAAGAGGTAAGGTTGCAGCATCGCCAGTATAATCGCCATCGTCTACATTTACGCGGGTGCTCCATTGAAAAAAGTCCTCAACTCCCGTTTCTTCCATTTGTACATAGATGACAATTGCGCCGTCTTTATCTTCGGCAAAAGATGACCATCCAGCGGGAAACAAGTCACGAACCCATGAATATCTCATTGCTTGTACCAGAGACGACGCCAGTGCCTAAACTAACTGGTACTTCTGCGGAATTGAATGGTTTTGCAAAAACTTCTAAGTCACTTAGATTCGACATATCAAAGGGATCGCCAGTATTGTCTGAAGCTGTGATTACGATTTTCCCACTCTGGCGAGTCACTATAGTTCTGGGGAGTACTGAGCCGATGCCGCTTGCGGTTGTTTGGCCTGAACCGCCAATCGTTATAGATACCGGATATGTGGGAGTGTCCATTTTTTTCCTCTATAAGTTTTATTAATTATAATACCTTTTAGTATTAGTTTTTTCAATGTGCGATTGTCGGTACACAAATTGCTTAGCCTTGTAATAGATAAACAAATCTCCAATGAATATATTTATATTAACAACAAAGGGTTAAGTAAATGAGAAATATTATTGGTTCAATCTCCGTCATTATGTCAATCGTTGGTATTCCTATCTCTATTAAATTAATGACTACTAACAGGTTATTACTAGGAATTGTATGTTTTATATGGTTTAGCTACGTCTTGATTTTCGTCGGAGAATATCTCTATAAGCAAGTAAAAAAAACATTAGCCTTCACTTTAATTGAGCTTATTGCAGTCATTACCATCATGAGTATATTGCTCACAGTTACGATAAGCGCATTGAAGACCGATCCTAGTAAAACCGATGCTATTGTTCTGGCTTCTCAGTTAAAGCTATTACATACTCAGTCTCTAATTTATGATAATGACGTTGCCTTTACCCGAGAATTCGTATTGAATCAGGATGACTTTCTTTCTGAAATAACTTTATCTCATCCGGACTTACATTTTGTAAAAGGCGAACCGCTAAACGTCGATGAAAAACAAATCCTTGGCTACGAAATTGAAATCAAACATAAAGACGAACAGCCAATTTTAATAAAAGTTAAGCCGTTTACTGGAAAAGTCACTTTCTATTAAGGTGAGAAAAATTCCCATGCGGATTCATCGGATAAGTTAGGTTCAATGTAAAGACAATGGTCATTTGTAGTCACTGTTGTCATACCTTCCTTTAAAGAAAATTGGTCTGATCTTGCAGTAACAAAAGCCGCGCCTGTCAATCCTACGGGGACATTATCAAAAATAGCTTTGTTGCCTTCGTCCATTCCTAGATAATAATAATCGTCAGGCTGTTTTACTAGCTCTATAAACTGCACCTTCGTGTCTCCCCAACCCGTTTCAAAATCATAATACGTGCCGCTTGTTGCCGTTGAATTAAAATACCAGTGAATTGGCACTGCATACCTGTCTGGTGCAATAGCCCTAAATTCCTCGTTAATCTTGAATCTAACTCTCCTGGTATCCAGGTTTATATTTATTATTACTTGGTTCGGGTTTGCATTATCGTCATCTAACTGGGAGGACACATTTAAATATACATCGCCGGTGGTCGCATTAAGAGAATTAATCCATGTATTAGTCGCCTTGGACTCGTTAAACTTAGTTCCCATATAATCCATGCATTCTCTAATTGTTGAGAATGGCGCGGCTTCATTTAAGTCGCCTCCGACATATAGATCTACCGGTGGCGAAGTTATTTGGGGCTGCTTTAATACCAAAGATGCGCTCACAAAAGTGTTTGGTAAAACATAATTATAAGTCAACACTAGATTCATTCTTGGGAGTACTTGCATTTCAGAAATAAAGTCCGTGTCTGAGAAAGGTAATCGTGCTAACTCTCTAAGATAGAATCTCGGGTAAAACATAACTTGAAACCATTGCTTAACCCATGACTGTAAAGGAATCGCTGTATTATTGCCAGACAAAGCGGTTTGATGCAAAAAGGTGCCTGAGGGGTAGCCAAGAACATTTTGCAACAAATCACTTAACTGAAGCTCATTGGGTATGCTACTTAAGGTTGTTGCGGTTCCTGAAGCTTCAAAGCTATCAGTTTCCATCATTGCCGCATATACGGAAGTAGTTATTCTTCCGGAAATACTCGGCGAACCCTCATCGAGAACCAATGATTTTAAATCGGACAAATCCGGGAATTGGTTATTAATTGGAAAATTAGTCTTGTCGGTAAATCGTAAAGTAGCCTGTCTTTCGTCGGCGGCATCTCTCAAAGTATTCCAAAGGAAATCTACTAAAACAGTAAGGGCTTCATTTTCCCAATCTATTAAAGTCCAACCGCCTCCAGGCTCTAACCATCTTGTCGCCATTTATCAACTCCCGTAAAAAGTTGAAGGTTGAATATAATAAATTCCGCCAGTTAAATCTGCGAAGAGTCTAACACCATTCGGGACTGTGCCGAAATCGTGCTGAAGAGCTTTAACAACGACACCAGTGAGTAAAGGATTCAAGTCAACGGGATTATCAAAAACAGTACCCTCATATGTATTAATATCTGAACTATCAGTAATTTCAAGATAAGGACGTTGCGCGCCACCGCCACTTTGCCGAACCATCCACTGCAATAAATCTGACTTGTCATCATATGAGGTAATTTCAACAACGTCGTCAACGGCAAGAGCCTCTGCTGAATAGATATCACTTGTGGTCCGATCATTGGTAATATTTTCACTATCGTAAATTATCGGCTCGTCAGGAACCTCATTAGCCCTCGTGGTTGCGTTATACTGCACCTCTATGGCCTTCGCCTGCTTACTGTCGGTATTATCCCGTATGAGTGTAACTTTTGCGAATTTGATATCATTCTCGGCAGGAGGAGAGACGCTATTAGATGTGTCGATACCTAAAACAATACGGTTAACTCTTAACGAGTCGTCTAAATCGCTTTCTTTTTTATATATGTAACCAACTTTTCTACCAGCCATATTATAACCTCAAGAATCGCATGTCGACTTCCTCATGCACATTAAATTCATTGGTGAAAAACTTATTAGGGTCGTCTTGGTCATCCTTGGACATATATTCTCCATCAAGTGCCTCATTTCTGCCAAGCTTATGTGGTTTATTCGGGGCCCCTCTTTTTATCGGCCATCTACCTATCTTATCAACACCACTTGCAGCGTCAATAAGTTCAATCTTATGCTCGTCTGGGTCATACAAGAAACTATATTTTACCTTAAAATAATCCCTTTCATTGACATCGACTGCTTCAATACCTGTCCAAGATTCAAGTAAAAGAGTTCTGGCCGGATATTCACGGCCTTCAATTTGCATAGAGGTTTTATTTAATCGGTTCCGATACAGTCTAGCTTGCCGGGGATCATATTTTAATTCATTTCGATTAATTAAAATTCTTGTATCAGTTCCATTTCTTTGGACTTTCGGAAAATAAGGCTCGCCGTTACTAGCTGCAATCGCTTTCCCGGTTAGAGGATCGATATCAACCTCAATAATTGTATCAACCTCAATATAATCAATGACCGCCTCAGCAGTTAAGGCACTCTTGCTACGGTTTATCTCTTGGACGTCATTAGTAAGTGTTGTGCTTACGGCAAACTGAGTGCTCAATTTTTCGTCTCTGTCAACACTATAGCCAGTTGACCTAACGCCTGAATTTTCAGGGTGTACGCTTACGCCTGGAACTAGCCAACCAAATGCATTACCAAGGGGTAATGCTCCTAATAATGACACCGCGCCAATCTCAGACGTAATAACATCTGTATTCAAGCACCACATTTCAGTACCCGTAATCAAGTTGCCATCCACACTTAATCCCCCTGGTGGGTTAGATTTTATCAAAGATGCTATTGCCATAATTAAACCTGTTATTTTGCTATTAATTCAACTGGTGCTCTACGTGTATTCTTTTCAATCTTCTTATTAGTTGTCAGTATTTCAACTTCAGTCTTGCTCTGTAAGAATGCCGAACCCTCGGCAGTTCCTACTTGAAAAGCCGTTTTTACTGGCGAAGCATCCGCGAATCGCTTCGCAGCATCGTCCCCTTTGGCATCGTCGTCAAAAAATCCAACGTCTCTTAATCCAGCTACCTGAGCCTTTATCTCTTCCTCGGTCAACCCCTGCTCACGTGCCTTTATGATAGCACCTGAAATCTTCTCAAATTCCTTTACAGTTAGGCCGAGATTGCTTGAAAAGTCAAGTGCATCGCGAAGCATAGTCGCATTCTTAAGGAGCTCATTAAATGGGTTTATTATTTTTTCTTCACTAATTTCTATCTGATTGAATTGGTCTTTCCAAGTATCTAGAATCCTTGTGACATCTTCTGATATTTGGTCGAAGCTCGCGCCCTCTTCAAGAGCTTTCTTTATGGCTGGTCCAAGCTTTTCAAACTCATCTTCAGTTAAGTTAAGATTATTAGCAAGCCTTTCTGTGAGGTCATCAAATACAAATCCCGCCTCAATGTTAGTCAAAGAATCAAGTTTGGCTAGAGCTGCGGCAACTTTCCCCTCTTCAAGAGCCAGTGCTTTAGCTTCTTTAGTGGCCAATTTTTGATCGCGTGCTAATTTACGAGCTGCTGCCGCTGCTTTAATTTGCGCTAATTCTGCATCAGTGAATGGCTTAGAGAATTGGTCCTCAAGGCCAATTATTTGATCAAGCCAAATATTTAAGCCGTCGGCAGCTTCCACGGCCGCATCGGCAAAATCATTAACAAGGCCAATAGTTGCGGTAAGCAACGGGATGAACTTAGCCAGTGCTTTACCGCTGCCCTCTATGGCTTTTGCCCATTCATTTTTTAATCTATTACTATTTGCCTGAATGCTGTTACTTGCTTCATCGGCAGCACCTGCAAATTCTTTTCTTAATTGCTTAGAGAATTTAGGCAAGAAATCCTGTGATAGTATTTTACCTTGTTCAAGCATTTTATTTAATTCTTGTGTAGTGACGCCAATAGCCTTAGATGCCAGTTGAAAAGCCGGAACGCCGCGCTCAGCAAGTTGTTGCAATTCTTCGCTCGATAACTTACCTTTAGTAGCAATCTGAGATACAGCTCTAATTATGCCGGTTGTTTCGGACTCAGCCAATCCCATGGCCGTACTCAATTCAAAAACACCTTCTGCTAAATCTTTCGTAACTTGACCGGCTAATGGAGTACCTTTAGTGGCGCCAAGCAATCTTGTATAGCCTTCGGCAACGGTCAATAAACTAACGCCTAAATCATCAGCCAATTCATCAAGAAACTTAAATTCACTATTCGCCTGTTGCTGAGAAGACGTAACCGTTCTTAAGGATTGGGAAATTTTATCAAATTGTTTGGCGATGTCTAAAGCTTCACCCGCAAGCCGTGTAAGGCCTAAAGCGACTATTGCGGTCTTCAGATTAATTAAGCCAGTTTTTAAACCTTTGGTCGATTGCTTAGTCTTATCCTGCTCTTTTCTGAACTTCTTTAGAGACTCACTTTCAAAAATATTATTAGGAAGAGTACCAGCATTTAAAATACTGTCCTTTAAATTGTTAAAGCCTTTCTCGGTCTTCTTAACCTTCTTACCAGCCTTTTCCGTAGCATCCCCGATACCGCCAATCTTTCCCTTAGCATTAGAGTCATCTACAGATATCTTTAAAACTATCTCTTCAATTTGACGTGGCATTCTCTAATCTCTCTTTTTCTGCTGCTTCTTTAGCTAATTTTTCATTGTGAGCTTTCTGCTTCTTGGCCAATCTTGCTTTAGTCTCTTTGTCTCTCTGTATGCACCATTCTTCATCGTTCTCTAAAGAAAAGCCATCGCATAAGAACTCTTTTAACTTTCCGCCTCTGTTATACATAATAGTCTTTGCGGTATTTAAATTATCAAAATCACACTTTAATGGCATGCATGATGAGAAAGCTTCCCACCATTGCATTTCGTTAAACGACATTCCATCATTGCTAGGTCTGAACCCCAAAAGATGAGAGACTGTAACGCCTTGCTGCTGAGCAAGCTTAAAAGAGAATTGTGCAAAATGATCTTCCCTAAAAATTTTTATTTTTTTTTATAAAGTTCAATAACTTCTTCTTTACCGTCAAAATTATCATATAATTCATTTAGGTTTTCGATGTGACAAATTATCTCATTTACCAAATCAGGCTTAACGTTGCCCCGCCAATTATTAAAAATCTCATCACTCTTGAATAACAAAACACCCTTAGAATCGCATACAGCTGCTTTAATCAAATAGTCTTCTGCTCTACCAAGATCTTCGTTGTAGTCAGTCAAGGAATCTTTCCCGGAAAGCATATTAATCGCTTTCTTATTTGCAATTTTAATACTCAATGTCTTAAATCTACACACTTCCAGATAAGGTAAAGCACGGAGATGAATAATCCCGTCACCTTGACCTTTCCAAGTTTTCAATTCAATTTCTTTAAGTTCTTTATCACAAAATCCAGAATCAAAATCCTCAACTGACATACTCATATTATGCAACCTCATCTATCGGCGTTGGCTTACCAGTCCACTGGAATTCCGCAGCACCGCGAAGAATTTCATTAGGCGATGTGACTTGAGGGGCTTTAAGAAAAATAGCCGTTCCTGTCCATCCGCCGATAGTGGTATTAGTTCCTACCTTAAGGGGATACTTGACAACAAGAGTAGCAGTCGTGCCAATCAGGGTGTCCAGATCCGCCACCAGTGTAGTTGTATCAACGATTAATGTTCCTGTTACCAAGCCATAATCTGCAATATTTCCCGCGCCATATTGTTCGGTTGTTGCTGATGCTGGTGTGCATTTTACAGCCGGTACCGATTTCCCGTCTATAGTAAAGCCGGGATCAGCTTCAAATTCAGCAACTAATGTGCCGAAAGTCAAGTCACCTTGTCCAATTGGTCCACTCATTTTTCATATTCCTTATTTATTATTAATCAGCTAACATTATAATCTTTTATGTAACTGATGAGTACATCAAGCTTTCTCCAGCCAATTCCGGAGTTGCTTCGGTTCACTTCGACGGGTGGTCGTTGCGAAATTTCATAAAACACTATTGTTCCCAATTCACCAACAGCGGGATAGAGTTTTTTAAGTTTTGATGGGAGCGTTGGATCGATAGTCGCAGCGCGTATTTTGTCGCGTATCTCAAAAAGAGTTCGCTTCCCGGATGCCTTTACATCGAATATTCCTAAAACAATTACACCCTCTTCTCTCTGTGTCGCCGTTCCTGGCTTAGTGCCCAGTAGCTTATCGGTAAAGGCCTCAACACTTATTTCAAGATAAGGACCGCTGCCCAGCTCCCGTTGATCTTCATTAAGAGAGGTAAAAATTCCGTAATAACTATCTGGTGTTAAGATATCGTCTTGTATAAACTTCTCGACTCTTTCAATAGTGTCAATACTCATTTTCTTAACGCCTCTCTAGAAAGTATTTGCGAACGGGCCAGATTTATTAAAACCATACCATGAGGTGATTGTTTGCTATTGCCATTTTCCAAACCAATGATGTAGCCGTCGCCCTCGTCGCCTTTAACGCCATTAGAAATGTAAAGCACATCTTTATATTTTGACTTAGACACTTGAGTTTGAATTTTCTTCTTAGTCGGATTAGCGGAAACACTTTTATCGAAAATGCTTTTATCTGATGTGTCTTCCTGGTTAATGCTCCCGGTCCAATTTCCGGTAGCTTTCCCGGTATCAATGGCAGTAGTAAAGGCTATGGCTCCTCCCAATTCCGTCGTAAAGTCTTGCTGATAGTTGACGGCATTACTTTTAAATAGCACCTCAACTTTCTTTCCAAACTCCGCGAGTGATTTTAATTTTGCCATATATTGATATTCTCAATGTTAGTTTGCTTATATATTAACTATAGCAATTATTACCGATATTTCAATAAATAAAAAAGGACCGCCTAAATAGACGGCCCACCCAACACCATTACTTTTCAATAAGCGTCCATTAATAATTGCCTGTTACATAATCATTAATTATCTGTGTAAGCGAATCTTTGAAATCTTGATCATATAGACCAGAAATTGCAAGGGCACTTACTGCACCTTGAGCCGTAAGCCAACCACCAGATTTTAAATAGATAATTACATTTGAAAGATGAGACTCTAAATCAAAAACAGCCTGCAGGGTAGCCGCTAAAGTAGGATCACCATAAACTCCTTGAGTGAAATCATAATAAACCGAAGCTCTCGTATCGTTAAATACTCTCTCTCCGTCTTCTTCTCTCTTTTCATATTCATGAACTAACAAATATATATTTTCATCTCTATCTGTTATTTCAGCGAAACCTGTCGGGGCAACAAGTTCAAATACTATGGCTGGATTTTCGCCGTTAACCTCTTTAAAAAATTTACGTGCCATCATTAACCCCTCATGCTATATACGCGCCATCTCTGGCTTATATGATCGTACCAGAAAGACGTACATTCATTTGGCTGAATCGACCGATTTGCATCATCTCTAAGAAGGAACCTATTTGCTTCTAAACTTCCAGCATTATTGTTTTGAAATCTAATATTATCCCCAGTTGTGCTGATATTTGTAATTCTAACAATTCGGTTAACTCCAACAGAAGGCGCAGCCATACCCGATATATCTACATTATTGCTAGTTGTATTTTGCCTGATCATATTAGCAGTTCCAAAACCGGCAGGCTCATAATTATCTACGTCAGCGGTTAAGGTTGCCGGGGAAAGTATTGGGTATTGGGCCGGTTATCTGCTCAATACCAGTTTCGTTAGCTTTATCATATACGTCAACAGCAAGGCCGCCAGGGTCGTAAATAGCTGAAGACATATCAGCCGTAGCTGCGCCGCCAATAAGAACAGGGGATGCGTCAGCGGTTGCCCTTTTATAATATTGTCCACCGAATGTATAGGTGTTTGTCTTATCTGCGTCGGTTGGCGCAGGAGGATGCGCTACTTCATCACTATGTCTTATACTCATATTAAACACACCTTTGCACCTGGCTCAAGTATTAAAATTGAGCCTAGGTCCATTTGATATTGTCCACAAATTATCATTTGATTCCTTGTTGGAATAGTTAAAGTTTTACCCGCTTCCAAGAAATACGGCGAGTACCTGCGCCCGTCATAGAAATCGGAATCGTCCTCAATTTCTTCATTGACGCAGGTAGTATTTAATTTTAGAGGTTTTTCAGCCATAAATTAAGGGTGGATTATAGTTCCGTTTACTCTTTCAAAATCAATTTCAGTTGCAGTGCTGGCAATACCTACGCCCTGACAATAATCGCCGTCAACTGTTGGAAGAGTAGTTACAATGTTGCCGGGGGTCGTTGCGTCCAAGAAATAGCGAACACCGGGAGAAAGTCCAGCCTGAGCGTTATTTGTTCCACGACGGTATACTGTTGCGGTTGCAGTTGCTATAAATCCAGCTAATACAAATCCATCCGCCCGGGTAGTTTCATCAGAAGCGTCTGCAAGTCTTGCCTTAGTAACACCGCCATCAAGAAATAAGTTCACAAAATCACCAGCCGCGAGAGCTTCAAAAGCTTCGACAAGGGTAACGTCTGCGCCAATTCCGGGTGGCAATAATGATATGTCCCACCTACCTGTTGCATCAGTTTGTGCAATTTTACTTGCATCTGGTGCGCCTGTAGACGTGATTAACGGTGTAATTTCTTCATTTACACCACTTGAGTTTTTTTGAATTGGCCTATTTTCTGCCATGTGACGATTCCTTTTTTAGTTTAGTATTAGTCCTTCTGAAAGTTCCGTATATATCTCTCCAGCCTGCGGTATAAACCCTAGGCTCTTCACAAATCCTATTACTGGTCTTACTTGAACTAATGTACCGCTAGTTCCAACAAAAACCGAGCCAGGAGAAAACCCATTTAATAGGCTATTAACTTTAAACCCTTTTTCTAAAACTGTGATAGCTGATGTCATCGGACCGGCGCTGATACTAATGCCGATTATTTTATTTATGTCCCCAGCAGTGGTGCTGTCAGCTAAATATAAGAGACCATCGGTTTCGAGCTTTACAGCCTTATATGCACCGATTGCCTCGCCTGATGTGTAAAAATTCTGCATTATTTGAGAAGTAGCAGAAATTACCGTATAGTCGACAACTGTAGGGTTAGGGTAAAATCCTTCTAGATCTCCGCCCGCAGGCCCTGAAGGGACGCTTCCCGTTCCTGGCGCGCCTTGGATGCCGATTCTTGAGACTTCTATGATTCGTGGACGTGGGACAACTGATATTGTGCGTATTTTGGTAACAACGCCAATTTTTACACCTTTGCTAATTACCGCAATCGTGTTTTCACCAGAGATAACCGTTATCGTTTTTGAATTATTTGTGCTTGTAATGCTTTCTTCGCTAACGACTGTTATCTTTTTCCCGATGCCAGTTGCCTTGATGTCACTCATTAAAAACCTCTGTTAGAAAACTCTATAGTTCCTTGCATCCATATTTCAGTCTGTCCGGATGGATTGGTAATTGTTGTTTGATATGGGTGAACACCGGCAGCAACGGCAGCGCTTGAGACAGAAGTTATTTGCGCTTTTACTTCGCCGTTTGTTGGAGTTGGGATAAATAAACCAGTGGTCAATGCATCGCCAACGGTAGGTAAAACCAAAAGTGTGGCACCGCCAAGTGCATCCTTTATAGTCATCTCAAGAGTGAATCCAGTTAGATCTATATCCCCATTCTCATCAGAGTAGTTTAAAGATATATCAAACCAGTCAAAGCCAATATCGACATTACTACAGTCGCTTGACTGAAAATTAAATTCCGAACATCCCATAATATTACATCCATGTTTCAGTTGATTTATAAGGCAATAACATTGCGTCAAGATTAATAGGAACGTCAATTAGACCGTCCTTTGTTACCCGTTGCCCAAATTGTACCCAATGATTTGCGAGTACTTTCAAAGATGTTAATACTGTTTTTGGTATTTCGGCAGCTGCGGCCCCATAACCGGCAACTACTTCAATTCGCACAGAATCGACTCTGCGCAAATTTGGTAATGATTGTGTTTGGAAAAGATTGTCATTAAGGACCATATTGCTAGAATGACTAAATTGATTGCCCGATAGTCTATACTCTGAGCTGTCCATAATGGTTGAAGTGTTGCTTCTGTCAAAGGTAACCACCTCGACAATGGAGCTAACATTTAATGTAGAAAGTACAATAGAATTCTTAAAACCAAGTAGACGATTATAATACTCATCATAGTCTAGGTAGATATACCAGGACTGATTTATCATGCGTCTGCCGGTTATATGCTCGATATAGTCCGTAACAGGCTCTATGAGCGCATTAATCAAAGTATCATTTGAATCTGACTTATGATAACCATAATCCTTAATCTCTGCAAGAGTAACTGCGGGAACTATCGTGCCGGTTTTTAATTCTAATCTCATTTCTTAACTTTTGCCTTTGTTTGTTTTACAGGACAGCAAACTCCGCGCTTACACAAGAGTGATGCTTCGAGTTCTGGTAATTCCATCTCGTGCCCTTCTTTAACATCGTGGCCTTTACCGTCAAGGCTGAAAACATAGTCTTTTTTGAATTTAACGAGTTTCATTTTTTAGCCTTTGGCGTTTTCTTCTTTGGTGAGGTCTCCTTAGTTTCTTCAACTGGATTGACGACCTTAGTTTCTTTCTTTGCTGGTTTATCAAGTTCGCAAACTCCGCGCTTTAACCATGCTTCCTCGATGTTGGCCGGTAGATCGCTAACGACATCACCAGGACATAGACAAATACAGTCTGATCCATTGCTGGAATACTTGGCAGCTTCTTTCATTTTGACTTTAGACATAATTAATCCTTAATTGCAAAGGGAGCCCGAAGGCCCCCGATGTGATTAGCTA
>JYMV01005329.1_pt1 | contig 22112 bp, 19 predicted proteins | sample 338911 | NCBI WGS metagenome assembly JYMV01 (sample SAMN03354496, study PRJNA234377) | hydrothermal vent metagenome | biome: Deep sea; feature: Hydrothermal plumes at the Eastern Lau Spreading Center, Western Pacific Ocean; material: Seawater | place: Tonga | collected 2009 | depth 2000 m m
AATTGGGGAAAATCATTCAAACCAGGCATACTTTTTTCCTCGATGCTTGAAGATAGTCTTGCTGGTTTAGGCATCTTTCAAATGGTGCAATTAAAAAAAATAGAACCGAATATAGTAAAAAAATTAAAAAACAACAAAGAGCAAAAGCCAGGGGACTCTAATAAAGAGAATGAAAAGGAAGAAACTAAAAAGGATATTCAGGCGAAAATGATAAGTCTTACCTCGTCGGAAAGTATGCCATTAAGCCAATATAAAATCCGTGGAGATATTTTAATATTCGATCCAGATACCAATCCTCTTAAAAAAAGCCATACAGCAAAAGAGGCAAAATTTCATCAAGAACGAGCCTTCATACAGGCAAACATCGAGTTGGTAAATTTGCATACGGGGCGTTTGTTGGCAAAAAAAATATTTACTGCCAGTTCAGGTACTGGGAGAAAAATTTTTAATTTAAATTTAACGGAAGATACTGACTATAGATCGGATAAATTTAAATCTCATTCAATTGGGAGGGCTTTATGGCAACTGAATGATCAGGTGCAAATGTTCATTTATAAAACCTTGAATGCAGTGCCTCTTGAGGGAGACCTGATATTGGTCGACCACAAAAATAATAGCGCTATTATCAATTTAGGGAAGGCGAATGGAGTTAAAGTGCGAGATGTCTTTACCGTTTTTTCTGTAGAACCTTCATTTAATGATCCAGTGGTTAAAGTGGACTTAGGGGATAGGTACTCTCGGAAAGGCATCATAAAGGTTAGTGAGGTTCAAGGACGGTTCTCGAAAGCTCAGATACTTGCCGGGGTAGATTTTGTTCCAGGTGATTTAGTCGTCCCTAAAAATAGCAACCCTAAAAATAGCAACCCTAAAAAATTATTAGAGCCCAAGATACCTTGGACCAAGAGATACCCTCATAAGGACAAGAAAGAAAACCTCCTTCAAGGCGATGTCATTTGGGGGGACTACAAGGGCCTACCATCGTTATCATACTAATTGTTTTTTTCTGGTAGCATTCCAATCTTGTAGGGAGGTGACAGTCATATGATTCTCTTTAAGGGCCTGCAATGCTTTGAGTAGGGCAAGCGATCCTGATATGGTTGTGTAATATGGAGTATTTGTGTTGAGCGAGGCTCGCCTTAATGAATAAGAATCCTTGATTGATTGATCACCAAATGTTGTATTAACTACAAATTGAATTTCTCCACTCTCAATTTTTTCGACAATATGCGGCGAACCTTCTTTTACCTTATTGACCATAACTACATTTAAATTATTTTTATTAAGGTATTGGGCGGTTCCTTTAGTTGCTAGAATAGTGTAGCCATATTTAGAAAAGTCCTTAGCAATATTTACTGCTTTATGTTTGTCTGAATCCTTGACACTAATAAAGACAGATCCTTTGTCTGAAAGCTTTATTCCGGTTGCTAGTTGTGCCTTGGCAAATGCCATTCCGAAAGACTTATCAATTCCCATTACTTCACCGGTGGACTTCATTTCTGGTCCCAAAAGAATATCCACATTATCAAACTTGTTGAATGGGAAAACAGATTCTTTTACGGCAGTATGTGCCACGGTATCTTCTGTTAAATCGAGTTGATTTAATGAGTTCCCAACCATCACTAAAGCCGCTAATTTTGCAAGAGGAACTCCGGTGGTCTTACTTACAAATGGTATGGTCCTAGATGCCCTTGGATTGACCTCCAAAATGAAGATCTCTTCACCTCTAACTGCGAATTGGATATTAATCAACCCTATCACGCCAAGTTCTAGCGCAAGTCTACGCGTCTGATCTTTTATGGATGCTACAATTTCAGGTTTTATGGAAAAGGTTGGAAGCGAGCAGGCGCTATCCCCGGAATGAATACCGGCTTCTTCAATATGTTCCATAACCCCTCCAATAATAACTGATTTGCCGTCAGAAATAGCATCGACGTCGACTTCAATTGCATTTTCAATAAAATCATCTATTAATACAGGGTGTTCAGGCGAGGCTTCAACAGCGTGCTTCATATAGTATTCGAGGCGCTCTCTATCATAAACGATCTCCATTGCGCGACCTCCCAAAACGTAGGAAGGACGAACGACCACTGGATAACCAATTTTTTCAGCAATTTTTTGCGCTTCTTTGTATGTAGTGGCGGTACCATTTAAAGGTTGTCTTAGGTTGAGCGTTGCCATAACTTCGGAGAATAGTTTTCTGTTTTCCGCGCGGTCAATATTCTCTGGACTTGTTCCAATAATTGGCACACCAGCATTCATTAGTGGGACAGCAAGTTTTAAGGGTGTTTGACCACCAAACTGAACTATTACGCCATCGGGTTTTTCAACCTCTACAATATTTGATACATCCTCAAAAGTGAGAGGTTCGAAATAAAGACGGTCAGAGGTATCGTAATCGGTGCTGACTGTTTCTGGATTACAGTTGACCATAACTGTTTCGTAACCGGCTTCTTTCAGTGCAAAGGAGGCATGGACACAACAATAATCAAACTCAATTCCCTGACCGATACGATTGGGGCCGCCACCAAGAATCATGATCTTTTTTTTGTTCGAGGGATCAGCCTCACACTCTTCCTCATAAGTCGAATATAGATAAGGTGTGTGAGCTTCGAACTCTGCTCCACAGGTATCAACTCTTTTATAGACAGGTTTTATGTTTGCTGCATTTCGTTTCGCATGGACATCTTTCGAACTGCAGTTGAGAACATCCGCGATAAAAATATCTGAATACCCATTCTCTTTGGCTCTTTTAAGTAGACCGTCAGATAATTCTTTAAGATTAGCTGTTGTAATCAGCTCCCTTTCGATATTGAGAAGATCTTGAATATTCTGAAGAAACCACGGGTCAATAAAAGTAATTTGATATATTTCTTCAATGGAAAATCCGTTTCTCATTGCTTCTGCTACATACCACAGCCGATCCCAGAGTGGTTTGTTTAATATATTTTTTAGCTTGCTTCTAATGGCTTTACGATTTGAAGTAGAATTGCTAGAAATATCTTTTATATTTTTGCTCAAACCAAACACACCAATTTCTAAAGACCGAAGAGCTTTGTTGAGGGATTCTTTAAAGGTACGGCCTATAGCCATTACTTCTCCGACCGATTTCATTTGTGTCGAAAGAACAGGATCAGTCATGAGGAATTTTTCAAAAGTAAATCGTGGGATTTTTACAACGCAATAATCTATTGATGGCTCAAATGATACGGGTGTAACACGCGTAATATCATTCCTAATTTCATTTAAAGTGTATCCAACGGCAAGTTTTGCGGCAATTTTAGCTATTGGAAACCCGGTTGCTTTTGAGGCCAGTGCTGAACTTCTAGATACCCGTGGATTCATCTCAATTACTATCATATCTCCATTTTTTGGATCGAGAGCAAATTGAATATTAGAACCGCCTGTTTCGACACCGATTTCACGAATAATATCAATTGCAGCATTACGCATTAATTGATATTCCCTGTCTGTTAATGTTTGAATTGGAGCTACAGTGATGCTATCCCCAGTATGTATTCCCATTGGATCAAGGTTTTCAATTGAGCAGACTACGACTACGTTATCCTGATGGTCGCGCATCACCTCGAGTTCGTATTCCTTCCAACCGATGAGCGATTTTTCTATAAGAACCTCATTAGTGGGGCTTATATGAAGTGCTGATTTTACAAGAGAATCGAATTCTTCCTGGTCATAGGCAATACTCCCACCGCTACCCCCAAGGGTAAACGATGGACGGATGATGGCGGGAAAACCAGTTTCTTTGACTATTTCCCATGCCTCATCAAGGGTCTGAGCATGGCCACTAGATGGGACCTTAAGTCCTATATTTAGCATGGCTTCTTTGAAAAGCTGACGATTTTCGGCTTTTCGAATTGAGCTAATATCGGCTCCAATTAATTTAACGTTGTATAAATCAAGCACACCATGATCAGCAAGCGCTAAGGCTGTATTAAGACCAGTCTGCCCTCCCATTGTCGGTAAGAGGGCATCAGGGCGGTCCTTTTTAATGATCATTTCAACAATTTCTGGAGTTACTGGTTCGACATAGGTTTTATCTGCAAATTCAGGATCGGTCATTATGGTCGCTGGGTTACTATTTATCAGGACAACTTCATAACCTTCCTCCTTTAAAACTTTACATGCCTGAGTTCCAGAGTAATCGAATTCACAAGCCTGGCCTATGACAATTGGTCCTGCTCCAATGAGTAAAATTCTTTTAATGTCAGATCGTTTAGGCATTAATTTCTATAGATGTCCTTAAGTTCAATATTACGAGAACGTTCTAAGAGTAATTGCATGTGAGAAAGCTTCAACATTAATTGCGTGCGGTTTGATTTGCTTTCGCGGTGTATTTCGCGAGCAAATATAGTAATGTTCTTTTCTAACAGAGAACAGTCTTCTTCATGCTTTGCCCTGATGGATTCAAGTTCATCTAAGTTGTCTTGGATTTTAGATATTTTTTTGTCATCATTTAATTTTTGAACTTTTTCTTGCAATTTTCTTATACGACAGACCGTTTTATTTAGTTTTTTATTCTCCTTCTTCGCTTCTCTTTTTTGTGGCTCTAATTTTTTTTCTTGTGATTTTTGAATCGAGGTGATTTTTTTTATTTCACTTTTAATAAATTTTTTTGAACCTTCTGGGTGAAAACAAAAGTTTCCTGTGAAATAACAGGAATCCTCGTGAGGAAGAAGCCTGCCCTCAAACATAGTCCCTTTACTGAAGTAGAACTTATTGGACGACCCGACTACATCATGTTGCTCGTCATCAAACAAATTAATTACTCTGATGGAATGTCCTCTTACTTTTTTAATAATAAAAAGACCGTGTATATTGGAAGTAAATTTTCTGATATTTTTTAGTAAGTGGGGAGACACTTCTTTCTCGTTATTAATTATTACTTCAAGCACTGTTTGGTCATGGATAGGGTCAATGCGTTCAAAAATGTACCACTCGAGAAATAAGGCCATTTGACTTTCATAGGATTTATCATCTTCAAAAATATCACCAGCATATTTTTGATACTCCTTGCGAGCTACTAATAGATCATTTGAGAAAGGGGCGTCTGTTGCGATTTTGATTAAATGCTCAAGGCTATCTTTTATCATTTATGCAAATCCAGTAGTTTGATGAATTCTTTAAACAAATATGATGAATCATGTGGCCCTGGTGAGGCTTCCGGATGATATTGGACGGATAAAATTGGAAGAGACTTGTGCTGGATTCCTTCAACTGTATTATCATTTAAATTAGTGGATGTAATAGTACAATCATTGCTTAGGGATGCAGCATCCACCGCGAACCCATGATTCTGAGCTGTTATTTCAACTTTACGTGTTTTTAAATCAATAACAGGTTGATTACCACCGTGGTGACCAAATTTTAATTTATAACTACGGGCTCCTAATGCGAGACTAAGAATTTGATGCCCTAAACATATTCCAAAGATTGGTATTTTCCCAATTAAATATTTTACATTTTCTAAAGCATATTTTACTGCTGCTGGATCACCTGGTCCGTTGGATAAAAACACACCGTCCGGTTTCATTGCGAGAACCTCTTTGGCTGGCATTGAAGCGGGTACGACTTTTATCCGAAATCCTACCTGAGTAAGCTTTCGCAAAATATTCCTTTTTATCCCAAAATCATAGGCAACAATAAAATAGCCATTAGGCGTGCATGGGCTTTTAAAAAAAGTGGCTCCATTTTTCAGTGCCCACTCACCTTCGTTCCATGCATATGGTTCTTTGCAGGTCACTTCTTTTACCAAATCACGGCCTTCTAAGGAGGGTAAACGATTTGCTTGGGCAACTAATTTTTGGTGATCTTTGGATTCAGTTGAAATAACAGCTTGTTGGGCCCCTGTATTTCTAATGTGGCGAGTTAATGCTCTTGTGTCAATTCCTTGGATCCCTATAACGCCATGCGTAGTAAGAAAGTCATGCAATGTGGCCTGAGACCGCCAGTTACTTGGGATGGTGCTTAATTCTTTTATAATGAAGGCCGAAAGATGAGGCCGGTCTGATTCATAATCTTCTGAATTAACTCCATAATTGCCAATGAGCGGATAGGTCATAACTACCATTTGCCCATAATACGAAGGATCGGTTAGAATCTCCTGGTATCCGGTCATACTGGTGTTAAATACTATTTCACCATTAACCTCACCCTGCGCACCGAAGGCTGTTCCTTCAAATATTCTTCCATCAGCTAAGGCCAAAACAGCTTTCACGGTATGTTTTTTCTCATGGTTTTTTAAAAAAAAGGAGTGTTAATTCTCAATCGTTGGATATACAGTTTTTCCTCGAACCAGTGTGCGTATGACTTTTCCTTTAACTTTCCAACCATCAAAGGGACTATTTTTACTTTTGGAGTGAAATTTCGAAATATCTATTGAGTATTCAAAGTTTGGATTAAAAATTAAAATATCTGCATCGTTTCCTAACGAAAGGTTTCCCGAACTTAGATTGAATATACCAGCGGGAGTGGAAGTGAGTTTCTTGATGAGCTCACTCATCGATAAGATTTTTTCATCTACTAATTTTAAAGAAAGAGGGAGGGCCGTTTCCAATCCGACTATACCGAAGCACGCATTCTGATACTCAACCTGTTTATCTACAATATCATGAGGCGCGTGGTCAGTGGCTATAATATCAATCGTCCCATCCTTTAAACCTTTTTTAATAGCGTCAACATCACTGATTGTGCGAAGTGGGGGACTCATTTTTGTGTTTGTGTCATATCCACGTACCGCTTCGTCTGTCAAAGTAAAATGATGAGGTGCCACTTCGCAGGTTACGGGTAATCCTCTGGATTTTGCTTGTCGTACCAGATCAACTGAGTTTTTGCTGCTTATGTGGGCCACATGAAGTCGTCCCCCAGTTTTTTCAAGTAGTGCAATATCACGGTAAACCATTATGTCTTCGGCCTCTGCAGGCATGCCTTTTAACCCAAGTTCTGTTGATACTATCCCCTCATTCATGCAACCACCTTCCGTGAGATCCAACATCTCGCTATGCTGAATCAATGGAAGTTTAAACATTTTGCTATACTCAAATGCTCTACGCATTAATTCATTGTTCATAACGGGACGCCCATCATCTGAAAACGCTATTGCTCCAGCATCCTTTAGATCAGCCATTTCCGATAGACGTTCTCCTGCAAGATTTCTCGTAATTGCAGCAATGGCATACACATTAATAATACCTTTAGTCTTTGCTAACGATAGAAGGTGTTCTGTGACAGATCGTGTATCGTTTACGGGGTTGGTATTTGGCATTACTGCCACAGAAGTAAAGCCGCCAGCTGCCGCAGATCGGCACCCCGATTCGATAGTTTCTTTGTATTCGAACCCAGGTTCTCTGAAATGTACGTGCATATCTATCAATCCTGGGCAAACCACGCAGTCTTTTGCATCGATAATAGATTGTTTTTCCCCGGTATCGATATTTATCTTACCTGGTGACTCTAAAGCCTTAATTTTCCCTTTATCGATTAATAAATCCTTTGGCTCATCTAAACCATTAGTTGGATCAATAACCCTCCCGTTTTTAATTAGTACGGTCATTATTGCCCCCTAGAACGAGATACATCAGTGCCATGCGAAGAGCCACTCCGTTGGTAACCTGATTTAATATAAGTGATCGATCGCTTTGCATTACATCTAAAGAAATTTCAATCCCACGATTAATTGGACCTGGGTGAAAAATAAGCACATCGTCTTTTGCTTTTTCTAGAAATTTTGAGGTGAGACAATATAGATTAGAGTATTCGCGAATACTGGATAAGAGGTACTTACTTTGTCTTTCTTTTTGCAGGCGGAGTATCATGATAACGTCCGCGTTAGGTATTGCATCTTCTAAGTAATAGCCCACACTTACTCCCATTTTCTCTATTTCCAGTGGAATCATAGTAGGGGGGCCGATAAGTTTCACGTTCATCCCCATTGTTTTCATAGCGTAAATATTGGATCTGACCACTCGGCTGTGTGCTATGTCGCCAACGATTACTACATTTAACCCCTCTAGGTTTCTTTTAGATTCTCTAATAGTATATAGGTCTAGTAATGCTTGAGTAGGATGCTCATGATACCCATCACCAGCGTTTATGATAGGGCATTCAATAAACTGAGAAATCATTTCAGCCGCCCCCGAAAGGGCATGACGTACGATCATAATGTCTGGGTGCATAGCTTCAAGGTTTAGTGCGGTGTCTATTAAGTTCTCTCCTTTAACGGTACTACTTGAGGACCCTACAATATTGATAACATCAGCACTTAGCCTTTTTCCCGCAATTTCAAATGATGTACGAGTTCTGGTGCTTGGTTCAAAAAATAAATTAATAACGGTTTTTCCCCGTAACGTGGGGACCTTTTTAATCGGGCGAGTAGAAATTTCTTTAAAGGAATCGACTGTATCCAAAATAGTGGTTATATCATCCTCGGTTAAACATTGCGTTCCTAAAATATTTTTAAGCTTAAACATTATAGATTTTCTTTGGTTACGTCCTCGATTATACAAACTTCATCTTTACCGTCATCTTCTTGCAATAGCACCTGCACGCGGCTAGTTTTAGATGTTGGAATATTTTTGCCGACATAATCAGCCCGAATCGGAAGCTCTCTGTGCCCTCGGTCTATCAGTACACCCAGTTGAATGGTGGCGGGCCTACCAAAATCAATCAGGGCATCAATGGCGGCCCTTATTGTTCTGCCCGTAAATAGGACATCATCGATCAAGACAACTTGTTTTCCCTCTAAAGGAAAGGGGATGCTTGTTTTTTCAATTATAGGATTTTGTTTCCCGGTAGCTAAATCGTCACGGTAAAGAGTGATATCTAAAATCCCGAGATCTATCTTTATCCCCTCAATATCATTGATCTTTTTTTTAATTCTTTTTGCGAGGGTCACGCCCCTGGTGCGGATTCCAACCAGAGTTAGGTTTTCGGCTCCTTTATTTTTTTCCAGTATTTCATGCGTTATACGGGTCACAGCTCTAGAAATATCTTTGTCGCTAAAAGCAATAGAGTTCAATTTGGCACCAAATTTAGGCAAAAAAATAGCCCCTACGGGAATTCTTTCCACGAAGGAGCTGACTGACTTGTTATGTATAGCATTAATCCCTTATCGGCCTCTCAGGACCGGTTTAAAGAGTTATAATAATAACGAGTTCATTCTATTTATTGATTAATGATAAGTCAATAGCTAAAACATTTCTTAATGTAATTAATAAAGAATTGCTAAAGATATATAGATAATTTTAATTTTTTTTATTTTTCCTCCAAGTCAAGCTTACATCACCTTTTCGGATTTTTAATTGACATCCCAAGCGCATTCCTTCTTCTAAATCTTCAGGGAGTAAATAATTTTTCTCCTCATCGGTAATTTTTGATAAATTATCTCTTCCTTTCAAAACTGTAAGTTCACAAACACCACAACTTCCTTCGGTACAACCGAAAGATAAAGAGACATCGATTTCATCACATATCTCAATCAAACGACTACCATCCTCAATATGGTGAATTGCCTTGTCGGGTACAAAGTTTATGGAAGCCATGTCTTATAACTCATATTCAATAATGGTTTAATAGCAGGGAAACTCTTATGTCACAAGCCAGAAGCTTTTAATTTGTGAACCAGTTCAAGCTGTTGATCCGTTAATTTTTTTGGGTATTTGACAATAATACGAACTAACTGATCTCCTGTCTTTTTACCTTGATTGTAGGGAATACCTACTCCTTTAAGCCTAAGTTTCGTATGGCTTTGAGTACAAGGGGGAATTGTTAGTTGTTTCGAGTCTTTTAGCGTGGGAATTTCAACAGTAGTTCCTAGTAAGGCTTCAGTTGGGCTAATTTCTTTGTTAACTATTATGTCATCTCCCTCCCTAGAGAAGTGGGGGTGTTTATTAATACGAATATTGAGATATAGATCTCCGGGTGATCCTCCATTTGTTCCGGGTTGGCCTTTTCCAACGAGCCGTAATCGAGACCCATCTTTAGATCCTCCTGGCACCTTAAAAGTTGTCTCTGTTTTTTTCCCATTTAACTCAACAATTATAGTGCGTTGGGTTCCTAGAGCTGCTTCATTAAAAGAAATATAAAAATCCTGTCGTATATCTTTTCCTTTGCGTGTTCGTGGACCTCCAAAACCATGACCAGACAGGAAGCTATCTAAGTCAGGAAAGCCTCCTGTACCACCAAAGTCTCCTTGTGATCCAAACATATCTCCAAAGTCAAAATCTCGGAAGATATCTTCTTTTGAAAAACGTTTATGAAACCCATCACTTCCAAATCGATCGTATTGAGATCGCTTACTTTTATCACTTAAGACAGCGTATGCTTCATTAACCTCCTTGAATTTTTCTTCGGCTTTTGGGTTTTCCTTATTTCTATCTGGATGATAATCCATAGCTTTTTTTCGAAAAGCTTTTTTCATATCTCCCTCCGTAGCATCACGAGATACACCTAATGTTGAATAATAATCTTTCACTTTTATAACCACTTGAAATTGTTGATGTTTTCAATTATCATAAAATAGTTTTACAAATTATAAAACAATTTTTCAATAAAAATGATTAAAAAATATATTTCAACAGTTTTTGTTTTGCTTTTCTTTGGCTGCTCGATTAGTTCTCAATCGCAATCGATTGATTCAGATATAAATCCAGCAGATCGTCATTCTTGGGTTCCCGCTGATGAAGATGAGTTAGAGCAAAGGCGTATTCTTCAGGTGGAGTTTGACGAGATCGAAAAAAAAATCGAAACGCTATTCTTAAAGACAGAGGTTCTTGATTCAAATGAAATGGATATTCGTGGAGGAATAAAGAAGGTTATTCCTGACATTGCGTCGATGGATACGACCATATCAGGCATGATTAGTGAGGAAAACAGTCGTGCTGACACTTTGGGCAAACAGTTAGAGGATCTTCGACTAACTAATAAAACTTTTGATGGAGAGGTTGAAACGTTAACTCAGACTATTAAACCAGATCTTATTTTTTCTCCAGAGGAGTATATTGACGCATTCATCTATTATAAGAAAGGCCACTATACAAAAAGTGCTAACTTGTTTAAAAAAGCTCTCGCGTCGAATCCACCATACGAGTTAACCGATAATATATTATTTGGGCTAGGGATGTCGCAGTATAGGTTGGGGAATATATCAATGGTTTCGAAGCCGTTATCTCGCCTGATTTCCAAATATCCTGATAGTGAAAAGTGGTATATGTCGCATTTGATACTCGCTTTAACGCACCATAAAAAACGAGAAAAAAGTCAAGCACTACATGTCCTTGAGAAGGGATTACAAAAGGATTCACCTTACTTCATCCGATCCATGTTTATGAATTTAGCCCAATTGATTCAGAGATAGTCGCAGTCCCTCGGAATATTTATGAGCACCCACCACTGAATTATAAATATTATTCTTGCCAATTATTATCAAGTACGCAGGTAAACGTTGTCGAAAATTTTATGCTTTCATATCGAGATATCATCAATAAAATTGAGCAGTTAGAGGAAGCTAATATATTACTATCTGCTTTGGAGTTGAATATTTTTTCAGCTTTGGAAAAAAGTTCAATGTCGGTTAAGCAAGTAACGAGCATCACCAAAACAAAATTTGAGGGGACAGAGGTGCTTTTAAATGCTCTTGCCGCAATGGGTGCTTTAACTAAGAATAAGAATGTTTATAAAAATACCCCTGTGACTTATAAATATTTTTGCGAAACAAGTTCCGATTTCAAAAAAGGTACGGTGATGCTCAAGATGGATAGCCGGAGTGAGTACGACGATCTTTTCAAAATCGTCAAAAGTGGAAGAGATTTTAAAAAATTTGAGGGTGGAGATGATCCAAAATTCAGGGAACTTTTTACTTATGCGATGCATGAACGAAGCGAATTATACGCCGAAAAGGTAGCGGACGCCGTAACCCAAAAAAAAGTTGGTAAACTAATTGACTTGGGTTGTGGACCAGGGTCCTACAGCGCAGCAATTTTAAAGAGAGATAAAGCCGTCACGGCGACATTAATGGATCGAGCGGCCGCAATTAAAGTGGCGCGTAAAATATATAAAAACCAAGCTATTTACAACCGTCTAAAGTTTGTTAGTGGTGATTTGTTTGGTGATGAATTTGGGGTTGGATACGATACGGTCCTCTTATCCAATATTATTCATATTTATAATGCTAAAGAGAACAAAACTCTATTTAAAAAGATAAATAAGGCTCTTGTAAATGGCGGGCGTATTCTTTTGTATGACTTTTTTTTAAAAGATTCAAGAATAGCACCTTATGATGCCGCGTTGTTTGACATTACTATGCTTTTGTATACGAAAACCGGAAAATCATATACTTTTAGCGAGGTCGATGCACTAGTGAGAAACACAGGGTTCGCTCGTATAAAAAAAACCAAAATTGGATATGGATCCAGTATTATTGAGGCGATAAAAGTTTAGGATAAACCCTTTTCCAAGCTCCTGAAACCATTACGTAAGAAATCAATTGTTTTTGATAACCTGGTAATAAAAACACGGTCTCGTAAGAATTTTTTGTGGACACTATCGTTTGCTGACTGCTTGTTCGCTGGATTATTTAGTTTTTTTGTTTTTTGGTTCCATTCCACGAATGCGATGAAATCATAGCCCTGTATTAGAGCTGTTGTAATTTCATCTCTGAGTAAGTCTGCGTAAAAAGACTCCATTTCTAAAACGAATTGTCTCGTATCTATTGATTTCTTGCTCTCGATTAAGTATTTATCGCTTATTTTTTTTATAGCGTGCTCAATTTTGTTAAATTTTTCTAGTTGTTTTCTAATAGAATCTAAAAGAAATTTGTTTTTTCTTGGTTGTTTAATTTTTTTTAAATAATCACTAACGATGGGAATTTCGTTTTCTTGGCAGTATTTATTCAGAGCTTCCCTTAGCGAAATATTTGTGGCGCCAGGTATGTTTACTCCCCCTTCAGTTGCATTCAAAGTAGTGTTATTTGCATTTATCTCTTTTTTTAATTGATACTTGTATGTTTGCATTGCTTTAGTCGTTTTTGAGTTGCGGTCAAATATGTCTAGTGCGGAAGTTATGGCGGGAGTGTATCCTCTATATTTACTGTATTCTAGCGTGTCTAATGTTCTATCAGTACCTATGTCATCCTGGTTTGCTTGGTTGTAAAATGAATCGGTACAATGCATACGGTAACCTTCAAATGATAAATCCTGCCCCACAAGAATAATTGGCTCACATCCCATATGTCGAGCTAGATGAAATGCTGAGTGTGCGACTGAGGATACGTTTTCTAGAATCCCCTTTTTTTCACTATGGTCAGTTATCCATTTCGCGAGCTCTATTTTGCTATCCATTATAATTTTTTTCGAATTAAAAAGAGAGCTTACGGCGGGCGGAATACATGGATCATAAATCAGCCATGAATTTTCTGAGATTATTTCTATGTTAAACGACTGTATGGTTTCTTCATTCGGGTCAATTGCTATAACGAAGTCGGGCTCGATCCCATTTCTTAATAAGGGCTTTAATGCGGTTGCGACCGCGATAACAAGAATTCGATTTCTTGCGCTTTTTATGAGTCCAATGTTTTTATCAAGAGACGGGCCTGCTGCCACAACTATGACGGGGATATTTGTGAAAATATTTTTTAACCCTAAAATTCCTGGACTTTCGATAATAGCTTGCCCGTTATCAAATATGTTTTTATAAAATTTTTGTGAATATGCAGCCTGTGTATTGATATCCTGTTTGAACTTTTGATGCACTTGCTCTATTTCTATATGTATTAGCTTGTAATAATCTTTCTCTAGTTCGACCAGAGGCTTAAGATTTATTGTGGTATAGCCATGAATAGCTAAATTGGTACGGTCCTCATATAAAATTTGTTCAATTTTATCTGGATCAACATCTATGTGGAAACTAACTCTCGGATTGCTTAAGACGTCAGAAAAGTCATTTTGAGAAAGTGCTAAGCGCGTTAGAGCAGCACTTTTTTCAAATACAATTATTCGCTCTTGGGAGGATATTCTTTTATGAAGATCGTTTAGATGATAACCCAATCCAAGGCCAATTAAAATATAATTGGATTTTTCATTAGAATAGTTAGCATCGACAAATTCTGCGGCTTCATGGAGGGGGTCGTATTTACTGTGCAGGGCCCTTTTTGTTCCGCCTGGCAAAACTCTAACTAAAGTGGGAATTCCTGATTTAGAGGTAGCTATATTATATTGATTATCGTTGGTGGCATCTTTTATTAACGAACACAGTTCGGGTGACTTATAATTTAATAATGCTAGGTTGTCTTTTAAAAAGTCTCGCATTTAATAAAAATTAAATCGTTATAACATTGGTTTTTTTTTGTAAAGCACGCTTCTCAGACTAATAGCTCATCGGGAAAATCTTTATTATTGTTTATTTATTGCTGAAAAATATAATAATTCCCAGTTAGCATATACACCTTGCTCTGTCGAATACATTTGATCATAATCTTTTATTAGTTGACGCAATTCTCTTGAGTTAGTCATTAGAGTGGGCGCAGCCCCCATTTGCTGGAGATTTTTGAGCAATTCTAATGTGCTAGGAAAAAATGTTCTATGTGATTCGTTTGCAGATGAACTCAATGTAAAACCAGCCTGTTTGATCAAATTATTCCATTCGGTGTCGGAAAGAAGTGAAACAGGACTAGCGAGCCTGGTTATTCCTCGCAATTCTGCAAGACTTGACGGCCCAAAAGTACTAAAAACTAACCTGCCATTTGGTTTAATGCAGGAGTTTAAACGTATTAATACACCTCTGGGATCTTGAAACCATTGAAATACTGCATTGGCGGTGATCATATCCACCATTGGAAATTTTAATAATTCAGCGTTTCCAGCGATGATCTGGGAATAGGGTGGGAGCGCTAACTTTAATTTCATACACCCAATCATTTCATCTGAAATATCGTTAAGAAATATTTTTTGTGCTGGTTGAGCGAGTAGGTATTTAGTAAACAAACCAGTACCGCACCCAATTTCCAAAATTTGTTCAGGCATGTCGTTTGGAAGAAATGAAGCCAATTTTTCTGCCATTAACTTTTGTAATTGAGCATGTTTATCATAGACATGCGCATATTTAGAAAAATTTAACTCAATTCTAAGGGTCGTTCCATTTTCACTTTTATTATTAATCATTAGATCTGTGGATTGAATGAGGGTATTAGTCAAGTGATTGCATGGAGAGCGGAAGTAGAGAATCTAGGATCCTACAAAGTTTAGGAGAATATGTTCGAAACCTTGTACGTATTTACTCAAAAAAAATTAATACGTGTTCTTTTAAAATACTCGTGATTTTGAAATCTAACTATGGTTGATTATCTTAGCCAATTTGCTAAGTAGTTGGTCGGGCGCATGTCCGGCGCCAGAAACTATTTGGGTTTGAGGGATCAAGTTTTTTAATTTAATGGCATCGAGAAAAACATCGTTGTCTCCGACAACAACTTTAAAATCTAATACTAAATTTTTAGAGGCAATAACTGATTGAAGAAATTCTAGCCCTCTTATTAGGACAGAACGGCCTGGTAAAGTTTTTAGAAGGATTCTAGGAAAAGGGATGTCGCAGTTGGCATAAAAATCCACCAATGGATTTTCATCATCGCTTCTTTTTAGCAACTTTATAAGATAGCTTAGTTGTGCGGAAGTTGTTTTTCCACCCATCTCGTGCTCCTTTGTAAATGCAAGAATAGGAGCGAGAACTGCCTTAATAGATTTTTTGGGAAATAGCTCACGGTGCCTAAACATCCAGAGACTACCTAGTGAATATCCCAGATATAGGTCGGCCGGCTTTTCATTTATTTTTTCACGTGCTTCTTCAGCATCAAATGGATTAGATGGATAGATTACATTTATTTCAGAATTTGAAAAATATTTTTCTATCCGTTCAGAAAACCACTCAGTTGGAATTGCCCACCCTGAAATTGCAGTTATTTTCATTTTTTTGAGCACTCCTTAAAGATTGAGATCAATGGCTCCAATTCTTCTTTAGATAATTCAGAATTAAGTGACAAGCGAATTCTTGAACTACCACAGGGGACGGTGGGAGGACGCACCGCCCCCACAACAATACCCTTATTTAGCAACAATGTTTGAAGCTTGAGAGTAGAGATACTATCCCCCATAATAATTGGGATTATAGGGGTATTATAGTTAGTTTGTACATTTATATGTTCTGCCAGTTCATTTCTTAGCCAGTGAGATATTAGCTTTAGTGATTCTCGTTTTTCATCTGCATTTCTTACTATATTAATTGTTGCCAAGGCTACCCCTGCCTGGTGAGGTGATAGAAATGTTGAGTAGATGTACTCACCAGCTTTATTTGTTAGATATTCAATTATCGGCAGCAAATTTGTCAACACGTAAGCACCCATCCCTGCAAGTGATTTTCCAAAAGTCCCAATTATGATATCGACTTCATTAAAAGTTCCAGTTTCTTCAGCCAAACCAGCGCCAGAACTTCCCAGGACTCCTGTCCCGTGAGCTTCATCGAGTATAAGTATAAAAGGGTATTTTTTTTTTAGTTTAACCAAATGCTTTAAGTCTGGATAATCACCATCCATGCTAAATATACTTTCAGTAATGACAAAGATGGTGTCGTAATTATTTATATTATCGGATAGCAGTTCCTCAAGCTGACATAAATCTAAATGATCGTAGCGTTTAAATTTTGCGGATCCTCGGTTCAAAGCTTGGGCAATAGAGTGGTGAATAAGCCTATCCACTAAAATAAGATCATGTTTTCCAGGTAGATTTTTTACTAAAGCCTGGTTTGCCATGTATCCAGAATTATATAACATCCCGAAACTTTTATGTTTCCAGTCTAGCAACTCATTTATTAACATTTGATGGCAGGGTAGATATCCAGATAATAGAGGTGATGCACCACTTCCTGTCCCATATTTTTGAGCAATCTCGTCAGCAATGGCTAAGACTTGCTTATTGTGACGTAATAAAAAATAATCATTTGTGGCCAAATTTAGAAAGTTACTATTAAAGGCGAGAGGTTTCCTCAATAAATTTTTTGTGCGTAGAGCCTTCAGCTCGTTTTCTAAGCGTTCTTCAAATAATTCTGACAAAAGAAGATGTTTGATTATTAGTTGTTAAGAAGTATTTTTTTTAATTATGATATATAATTTATTTTAAGTCAAAATGAGCACTTTCTTAAGGCATATTAATGCGGAACATTAATGATTTTGGGAAAATATGGTTGCGTGGTTTTATTAGACCAGAGTTTGGAGTTAGGGTCGATAAAATTTACTTTGTCATCGGAGAGGGGGATTCTAAGAGTACGGATTGTTCGCTCTATGAAAATTATTTATTTGCAGTGCTTCATTATCCAGAAAAACAGATTAGGGTGTTTCGTAGATTCTCGTTGGACCTTGTGCCAAAATCGCATGGGACATTATTTAACGGTTTCACTAAGACTAAGCACGCTGACATCAATGCCATTACTTACCGGGATGATGGAGTAGAAGAGTACACGGGCAGTGAAAAAGATTGTTTTCTTGACAACGCTGGGGACATTGATCCAATTAAAATAATGAAGTTGACTGGGTGGAATGAAGTTTAATTATTTTTTACGCCTGACTAACCGGACCGCATGGTGTTCTCTTTCCTCAGTATCTATGAAATCCAAATCCCCACTTCTTAAATCTATTCGCATGTGCTGACCGGTATTATTCTTTTCGCTAGACCATAGGTAATGGGAGCAGTTCATTAAAAAACAAGGAGCTATATGAATATCATTCCCTTCCCAATCTTTCTGAACTAACTCCTCATTATACAGGTCAAGCAAATCTTCTTTGCTAGGAAGAGCCCAATCGGATTGACCTCCCGCATAAATTTGGTTCATCAGTTGAGCGTAATTGATGCCTTCCTGCACGTTGACCCATTTCCCCAAATCCCCATAAGAATCTTTTGGAAGCCACTCGGCCCCATTTTCAGTGTCTTCGATCACCCCTCGAGCAGTATCTTTAAATTGATCTTTATTCATTGTTCGCGTTAAATTAATGTAAAATTAAAGTCGATAAAGTATCACTTTTAAGATAATTCTTCAAAAGATTTTAGAAGTAGCATGTGTATATGTTTGGTCATAGGTCTCGTCCCTCTATTTTTTAGTTTGTGGTGATTTATATTACGCACTGGCAAAATTTCTATTCCAGAATTGGTTAAAAAAAGTTCGTCTGCTTCGTATAACTCTCTTTCGGTTATTCGGTCCTCCTTAAAGGGAATATTATTCTCTAGGCAAAGGTCTAATATCGCTTGACGTATTATTCCACTCAATACAAATTCATTTAATATCGGTGTTTTTAGTTGATTATTTTTGATAATAAATATATTAGAAATAGTTCCCTCGGTAACATTATGATTATGATCTAATAAAACAGCTTCAAAGAAATTCTCCTTAAGTGCATTTTCTCTCAGTATTATGTTAGATAGATAGTTGCACGATTTTATCTTGTTAGAAATTCCTTGGGTTCTAATGGCACTTTTTTTATATAACTTTATTCCAATGCCTTCTTTATAGGTTTTTTTAGAAATTGCCTTTACTGGTTTGACTAAAATTACAATTGTGGGCGGTGAACTGTAATCAACATTTACACCTGAACCCAGTTCCCCGCGTGTAACAGTAAGTCTAACAATTGAGTCTGATAATCCGTTTAGTTTTATTGCTGCATAAATAGCCGATTGGATTTCATTTTTTGTTATCGGTAGCTCAATAAAAATTGAACGTGCCGATTGAAACAAACGATCAAGATGATGCTCTAACCTAAATATCTTTCCTGAGTACACGCGCATTGTCTCAAACAAACCATCCCCGTAGGTAAATCCTCTATCTAAAACAGATATGTTAGCTTTATCAATAGTCCAAAAAAGTCCGTTAATGTATACGATTGGTGTTAGCATCAGTCCATACTTGTGGGGTCAGAGAGTACTTCAATCATTGCTGCAGCCTTGGACAATGTTTCTTCATATTCATCGTCAGGGTCTGAGTCAGCGACAATACCTGCTCCAACATGAAAAGTGGCTTTTCCATTTTTTATAAAAATTGTTCGAATCAAAATATTAAAATCAAGTTGCTGGCAAAACCCAATATATCCAAAAGAACCCGAATAGGGACCTCTGCTAGATGGTTCTAACTCATTGATGATTTCCATACAGCGAATCTTTGGACACCCAGTAATGGTTCCCCCAGGAAATAAGGACTTTAATAGTTCGTAGATGCTTATATTTGGTTTTAATTTCCCTTCAATATTAGACACGATATGACTGACGTGAGAATACTGCTCAAGACGCATTAACTCTGTCACATTGACTGATCCTGGTTGACAGACGCGCCCCATGTCATTTCGTTCGAGATCAACAAGCATTAAGTGCTCTGCGCGCTCTTTTTCATTGAGCAATAACTCTGTGGTCAATGCCGCATCTTTTTTTGCGTCATTCCCCCTTGGGCGAGTCCCAGCTATAGGTCTAGTTTCTAACTTATCACCTTGAACCTTTAAAAGGCGTTCTGGAGACGAACTAATTATAGAAAAACCAGAAAATTTTAAAAACCCTGAAAAAGGTGCAGGATTGACCTCGCGTAGTTTAAGGTAAAGGCTTAGCGGATCACCGTTAAACTTAGTGTCAAAACGTTGAGAAAGGTTTGCTTGATAGATATCACCATCACTGATATACGTTTTGGCTCTGCTAACTATTTTTTTATAGTCATTTGGTGATAAATTTGATCGGAGTTTAATTGAATTTGGATGCGAGGCTTTATTTTTTTTGTCTACAGCAGATTTAATAAAACCTTTCGATAAGATAGACTCGATTTTCTTCCATATGTTATTTATTTCAACGGTGTATTGATCGTATTTTGAGCTATCACAATGCGATTCGGCAGCGATGACATATTTCAGTTTATTTAAATTATGATCGTAGACAATTAATCTGTCTACTTGCATGAAGTATGCATCCGGCAACTCAAGCTCATTAGACTTTCTTTTTGGGAGTTTTTCGAAAGAGCTGCCAGCTTCATAGGCTATATAGCCCACCCAACCACCCCAGAAGTGTGGGGAATATTTGTGGTTTGGTATGTTACTTTCAAAGTTTAGCACCTTCCAACCATCATCGACAGTGCCGTTGATGTCTTCAGAATCTTCACTCAACTTAACTGAAGAATATTCACTTTCAATTCGGACATAATTATTATTTGGTATGCCCATAAAGGAGTATTGCGACGTATTTTTTGTTCCCTTCTTACTTTCATAAATGAAAGCTTTATCATTTTCATACAATAAATTTTTAAATAGCATGGCCATATCAAATGGCGGTATTATTTTTTCGCCAAGAATGGGTATTCTCTTGCTATTCACAGCATATTCACGAAGATACTCAATTGTTGGGTAGATTTTCATTGTATTGGGGGGGGCAATGTTTAGTCGAGAAGATCATATAGAAACTAGTAGGAGAGGGGAAGCAATTTATTCGTATCTTAAAGCATCTATAGGATTAAGGTTTGCCGCTTTTCTTGCTGGATAAAAACCAAAAAAAATTCCGATTGCGACGGAGAATCCAAACGCAAGTATAATGGATTGAGTTGAAACAATAGTATCCCATCCTCCAATTTTGGATACAGTTCGTGAAATTATTATTCCAAGTAATATTCCTAAACCTCCTCCAATAAAGCTAATAAGAACCGATTCGATAAGAAATTGCTCCATTATTTCACTTTTTTTAGCGCCAATAGCAATCCGTATACCAATTTCTTTTGTTCTTTCAGTAATTGAAACTAACATGATATTCATAATACCAATACCACCAACTAAAAGAGAGATAGCAGCAATTCCACCTAGCAAATAAGTAAATGTCTTTGCAGCGTCCCCCCAACTATTAAGCCACTGAGATGAGTTTTGAACGTGAAAATCACTATCTTCAGTTTTACGAATACCATGCCTAATTCTAAGGAGTGAATCGATATCTTTCTTAATTACTTCTAAATCTTCCATTTTTTTTGCTTGCACATCAATAGATTGGATATGGTGGATGCCAAATAGTCGTTTTTGTGCTGTTGTAACTGGAATAAATATTTGATCATCAGGATCAAACCAGCTTAGAGCCCCTTTTTGTTCAGTTGAACCAATTACAAGATAGTTATTCCCATCAACTTTAATTTCTTTACCTATTGCGCTTATATCACCAAATAAGTTTTTTACAACAGTTGAACCGATAACAGCAACTTTTCTAACTGACTGAACCTCTTCTTTATTAAAATACCGCCCCCGCTCGATAGTAAAATTAGAAAGCTTCAGGTATTTTTCGCCAGTACCTCTAACAGTTGTGTTTGTATTTTTACTTCCATATTTCAGTTGGGCCGAGCGATATACTTGCGCTGCAACTCCAGTAATAAGTGGAATACTTTTTTCTATCGCTTCGGCATCAGATAACTTTAAAGTTTTTACCATGTCAGATGAAACGTGCCTGTTTTTTTTTCTTCCTGGTTTGATTGTAATTATATTTGTTCCAAATTTTTCTATAGTACTTAATGTTTGTTGACGGGCACCTTCACCAATAGAGATCATGGAAATCACAGATGCAACACCTATAATCATTCCAAGTGTTGTTAGAAATGTCCGCATCGTGTTGGCTATGAGACTTCTCAACGCCATCTTAAAGAGATCCAGTATAAGCATCAGATGGTAAGCTCCATTGTTTTGATATCTCGATCTATCTTCCCATCCTTCATTTCAATTGTTCGTTTGGTCAAGACAGCAACATCTTTTTCATGAGTCACAACAATTATTGTTGTCCCTTCATTGTTTAGGCCAGAAAAAATATCCATAATATCTTTGCCGGTTTTAGTGTCAAGATTGCCTGTTGGCTCGTCTGCGAGAACAATCGCTGGTTTGTTTACAATAGCTCTAGCAATAGCAACTCGCTGGCGTTCACCACCAGAAAGCTCATTTGGTCGATGTTTAGATCTCTCGGAAAGACCAACTTTCTTTAATGCTTCTAGTGCGATTTCTCGAGAATTTTTAGTTCTTCCGTATATAAGGGGCAGTTCTACATTTTCCAAAGCAGAAGCACGTGGTAGTAAATTAA
>JYMV01041377.1_pt1 | contig 22098 bp, 22 predicted proteins | sample 338911 | NCBI WGS metagenome assembly JYMV01 (sample SAMN03354496, study PRJNA234377) | hydrothermal vent metagenome | biome: Deep sea; feature: Hydrothermal plumes at the Eastern Lau Spreading Center, Western Pacific Ocean; material: Seawater | place: Tonga | collected 2009 | depth 2000 m m
TATTATCTGGAATTTGGTTTTTTTTAAAAATAAAAAAAACAGATGAACTAACGGCTATGAATGTTTCTGGGATGTCAAACCTTTCGGTAATTATCATCCCAAGCATTTTATCAATTATTTTAGGTATTTTTTTCGTAACTGCACTTAATCCGATTACATCCTTGCTAGTAAAAAAATATGAAACAGTAAAAGGAAATTATGAAAAAGAACAAGATTATCTTGCTACAGTTACCGTGAATGGAATATGGATTAAAGAAAGAGGTTTAAAAGCAAATTACATGATAAGAGCTTCACGTTTAGAAAAAGAAAATTTGATGGGAGTAACGATTTATGAGTTCGACAAAGATAATAACTTTACTAGAAGAATTGAAGCAGATTCCGCTAATATAACTTCACTAAAATGGGTTTTAAAAAATATAACAGTAATAAACTCTGACGGAATCATGTTAACGGAACCAATAAAGGATCCTTTTTATTTTAGTATGTACGACATTAAAAAAATCAAAAGTCTATATTCCAATCTTGATACCATCTCATTCTGGGATCTTGAACATGAAATTAATCTATTAAAACAAAGAGGGTACTCAACAAGAGAAATGCAAGTAAAATTGCATAGATCCCTCGCTTTTCCTTTTTTTCTATTAAGCATGGTATTATTAAGTTCAGTTTTTACTCTAGGAACAACGTTTAAAGAGAATAATTGGACCTACGTATTTTTAACTATAACTGCAAGTGTAGTAATTTTCTTCTTCAATGATTTTTCTGCAGCGTTAGGTAAAACAGATAAATTACCAATAGAACTTTCTGTTTGGATGCCAATAGCAATTATTTTTATTTTTAGCTTCGTGGGAATAATTCATGCAAATCAAAAATAGAAAAAAACTTATAATCATTTGTTTGTTAAGTTTATTTCTATTTAATTTCAATCTTAGTGCAGAAGAATTTGATATTTCAGCCAAAGAAATTACGATTGATAATAAAAATCAAATTCTTGTGGGAAAAGGATCTGTTTTGGCACAAGATTCTGAGGGAAAACGCATATACGCCAATAAAATAACTTATGAAAAATCAAAGGAATTTTTATTAGCAGAGGGAGAGGTGAAGATTGTTGATAAAGACGGAAATATTATAGAAGCTGATAAAGCTACCTATGATAAAATAAATGAGAAAATTGTTACATACAATAATACTAGAGTAAAGTTGAAAGAAGGTTATAAACTTGTTTCTAAAAATATTTCATACAACATAATAAAAAAGATATTAAATTCGAGTGAAAACTCGATTTTTACTGACATAGATGGAAATATAATTGAAACAACTATGTTTCATTATGATATCAAAAATAATTTATTTTCTTCGATAGGTAAAATAAAAATTCTTGATATAAACAACAACAAATATTTCTTTAAAGAAATTCACATTGACACAAAAAAAAAAGAAATGATTGGCTCAGATATTAGTATAGTCCTAGACCAGCAAAATTTCGGTGTAAGCAAAAAAAGTGACCCGCGATTTGTTGCCAATGACGTTTTTGTTTCAAAAAATAAAACCGAATTATCAAAGGGAGTTTTTACTGTTTGTCAAAAAAAAGTAGGTAAATGTCCCCCATGGTCTCTAAAAGCAAAAAAAATTGTTCATGATCATGTAAAAAAAAATATATATTATGAACATGCAGTTTTAAAAATTTACGATGTTCCCGTATTTTATTTTCCAAGATTTTTTCATCCTGATCCAACCGTAAAAAGACAATCTGGTTTTCTATTTCCTTTTTTTACAAACAGCACAACTATGGGAGTTGGTACTTCTCTTCCATATTACTGGGCAATTAATAATGATAAAGATCTTACGTTTTCTCCAAAGTTTTACGCGAATGAAAATCCATTATTTTTAAATGAATACAGGCAAGCATTTAGTAAAGGATTTTTAACTTTAGACACTGGTTACACTGAAGGTTATAAAAATACGTCAGCAACAAAATCAAGCGGATCTCAAAACCATATTTTTGCTAATCTTAATTTAAACTTAAATCAAGATGAATCTTATGAAAGCAATTTGTCCATTAAAGTTCAAAGAACAAATAATGACACTTATTTTAGAAAGCATGATATTAACACAGTCTTGGTAGATTCCGAAAATACAAATCTAGTAAATGAAATTGAATATAGTTTTGGTAAAGATGATATGTACCTAAATATTACTGGGAGCATGTACGAAGATTTAAGAAAAGACACAAATGCAAGATATGAATACATTTTGCCAAATATCATGTTTGGAAAAACTTTTTTTACAGAAAAATTTGGCGTTATCGATTTTCAATCAAATGCACTTCACAATAACTATAAAATTAATAGACACAGAACTTCATTAACCAATGATGTAATTTGGAGACCCCCTAGTCTAACTACAAAAAAAGGTTTTGTTAATTCATTAGAAGGAATGCTAAGAAACACGAATTACGAAGCTAGAAAAACAGGCGAATATAAAGATGAGGGTACGGTAAATGAAATACAAGGTGTTTTAGGTTATAAATCTTCATTGCCAATGAAAAAAGATGGCATTAATCACTATAATCTTTTTTCTCCAAACTTTATGGTTAGATTTGCTCCAGGTCATATGAGGGATATTAGTGATAAAGATATATCTCTAAGTCAGTCAAATTTATATGCACTCAACAAAACGTCAGAAATTGAAGATGGTTTAAGTACAATTTTAGGTTTTGACTTTAAAATTATAGAAAAAGAAAATGATATAGAAAAAATATCTTTATCGTTGGGACAAGTTTTTAATTATGAGAAAAATAAAGATATACCTTCTAAAAGTTCACTAGATCAGAAAATGTCTGATATTGTAGGAGAAATTAATTATAATTTTTCAAAAATTGGAAATATTGATTACAAATTTTTACTTGATCACAACTTTAATGATCTAAATTATCAAGAAGTATCAACTGAATTAAATTTTGGTAAAGTGCAGTTCAACTTAGATTATTTGGAAGAAAATAAACACGTGGGCACCGAACACTACGCAAGCTCTGGAATTAGCTTAAATTTTAATGATCAAAATAAGTTAAGTTTTAGTACAAAAAAGAATTTCAAAACTAGCAGTACAGAATTTTATAATCTTAGTTATCAATACGCAATTGATTGCTTAACTGCGGGTTTAGTTTATAGAAGAGAGTTTTATCAAGATAGTGACTTAGAGCCAAATAATACTTTAATGTTCAGCATAACTTTTATTCCGTTTGGTACTGTAAATACACCTGCTAAAAATTAGTGATTAAAATTAAAAAAAAAATTTTCTTTGTTATAAAATCAGCATTTGCTCTAGTTATTTTTTTAACACTTGTTCTGTTTTTTTATGCTGCTTTTTTTTTCGATCCATCATCTATTGAAAGAAAGACAGTAAAAAATGAAATAATAGAAGAAGAACAATTAATAGAAGAAGAAGAAAAAAGATTAATAGAAGAAGAAAGATTAAAGGAAGAAGAGAAGCAAAAGTTAAAGGAAAAAACTAAAATTAAACAAGTTAAAACCACGCTGAAAGATGGTTTGTATGCTACCGTCGGAAATAAAGCTATAACTCGATCAGATATATTGAACGAAATTAAATCGATTTTAATCTTAAATAATATGAGTTACTCTGATGAAAAAAGACAAGAATTACAGCAGATGGCTGTAAAATCAGTTATCAAAAGAAATATTAAAGAAATTGAAATTGATAAAAATGATTTTTTAGAATTTAGTCAAACTGATTTAAATTTTCATTTGAATAGGCTAGCAAGCAACGCAAATATGGATTTAGCCACCTTAAAAAATATATGTATATCCAATGGATTAGATTTTTCAATTATTGAAAATCAAATGAAAATAGAACTTTTGTGGAATAGTTTAATTTTTCATCTATATAGAAATAAAGTATCAGTAAATTTAGGCGAGATAGATAAACTATTAAAATTGAATCAAAATAAAAAAGAATTTAATGAATATTTAATCTCAGAAATTGTAGTTAAGGCCGTAGAAAAGGATAAATTAGAATCTATGATTAAAGATATAAAAAAAAAAATTGAGATTGAAGGATTTAAAAACGTTGCTATGAAATTAAGTATTTCCGAAAGTGCAATGAGCGGTGGAGATCTGGGGTGGTTAAATGAAAATAAGCTTGCGGAAAAATTTAGATCAATATTATCGAATACTCCTATCGGTAGTCTTTCTAAACCAATTTTATTAAATAAAAATATTTTAATTTTTAAAGTAAGAGATAAAAGAAAAATAAAAAAAGAAATAAATTTGGAAGAATTAAAAAATCAATTAGTAGACTCAGAGAAAACAAAAATGCTAAATATGTACTCAAGGTCACATTATGATAAATTAAGAAGGTTAATCTCAATAAAATTTTTTAATGAATAAATCAATAGCAATAATTGCTGGTGAGCCAAACAGTATTTCTTCTGAAATCATTTTTAAAAGTTGGCAAATTAGAAAACAATATGTTCACAAACCATTATTTATTATTGGAAGTGTTTTGCTTCTAAATTTACAAAAAAAAAAATTAAACTATAAAATTAAAATAAGAAAAATCGACAATAATTTCAAAATAAATGATTTAAAAAGCAACGAATTACCTGTGTACGATATTGAATATAAACAAAAAAAACCCTTTGAAAAAATATCAAGTAAATCAAACAAGTATATCCTTAAATGTTTTAACCAAGCTATAAAATTGATTGAAAGTGAAAAAATTCTTGGTTTTATTAATTGTCCAATTTCTAAGGAATTTTTATTCAAAAAAAAGCATCAAGGAATTACTGAATTTCTTTCAAAAAAATCTGGTAAGAGTGGTAATGAAGTCATGTTAATTTATAATGAAAAATTATCTGTATCACCAATAACAACTCACATACCATTAAATGAAGTAAGTTCAAAAATAAAAAAATCTAATATTATAAATAAAGTAAAAATTATAAATTCTTTTTACAGAAAAATTTTCAACAAAAAACCAAATTTTGCAATTCTTGGATTAAATCCACATAATTTCTCATTGCCAAAAAAATCTGAGGAAAAAAAAATCATACATAAAGCGATAAAAAATTTAAAAAAATTTAAAATTAAAGTATCTGGACCTGTCCCAACTGACTCTAGTTTTATGATTCTTAACAAACATAAATTCGACGTAATAATTGGTATGTATCATGATCAAGTTCTCACGCCTTTTAAGGCTCTATATAATTTTAATGCAATAAATATTACATTAGGACTACCCTATATTAGAATATCTCCAGATCATGGCGTTGCAGAAAACATAATTGGAAAAAAAATCGCAAGCCCAAAAAGTTTGATAGAATCTATTAAATTTTTTAACTATATAAAAAATAAATGAAACTTTTCCAAAAAGCTAAAAAAAGTTTGGGGCAAAATTTTTTAATAGATAATAATATCATAAATAAGATAGTTAAAATTGGAAGTGTTAGCAAAAATAAAACGGTTATGGAAATAGGGTCCGGGTACGGAAATTTAACAAAAGCAATAGTTTTGGAGAGTCCGAAAAAAATTTTTGCAATTGAAAAAGATAAAAAATTAGTCCTTTTTTTAAAAAATAAATTTAAAAATTACAATAATATTAAAATAATTAATCGTGATATTTTAAATATAATTGAAGAAAACAATTTAGAAAAAAATATAATTGTTTTTGGCAATTTGCCATATAATGCTTCAACTAAAATATTAGCCTCGTTAATATTACTCAAGAAATGGCCTCCATGGTACGAAATTTTAATTTTAATGTTTCAAAAAGAGGTCGCGGAAAGAATTATGGCAAAATCACAAACGAGAGAATATAATCGACTAGCAGTTTTATCAAATTGGAGATTAGAAATAAAGAAACATTTTAATGTTTCCAATAATTGTTTTTTTCCGAAACCTAAAGTTATTTCTACAGTGCTTTCGTTTAAACCAAAAAGGAATAATCAATTTATTTTGAAAGATCCAAAAAACTTAGAAAAAATAACTAGAGTTCTCTTTTCAAATAGAAGAAAAATGATAAATAAAAGTTTTAATAAACTATTTAAACAAAATAAATCAGTAACTAGAAATTTAAATATTAACTTAAATAAAAGACCGGAAGAATTAAGTAATGAAATGTTTTATAAAATTGCTGCACAATATGAAAAATTATTCGATTAATTCATTTATTTTCCTCTTAATCTCACTCAAATTTTGCTTCTGACTTAGGCCCTTTTTTTCGGACATTATTATACTCAATATTGTATTATAACACTCATTCAAATCGTCATTAACAACAACATAATTGTATTCATTCCAATGTGATACTTCTTCATTAAATTTATTCATTCTTTTTTCAACTATCTCTTCTTGTTTTTCATGACGATTTAATAATCTCTCTTTTAAAACTTTTCGATTAGGTGGCAAAATAAAGAATGTCACAAGTGATAAATTTTTAATTTTACTTAATTGTTTTGTTCCTTGCCAATCGATATCAAATAATACGTCTTTACCACGAGATAATAATTCTAATACTGGCTTTTTTAAAGTTCCATAACGATTATCAAAAATATTTGCATATTCAAAAAAATTATTTTTTTTTATCAAATCTTCAAATTCTACCATGCTTATGAAGTAATAATCTTTCCCATTAATTTCATTAGGTCTTGGTTTTCTTGTGGTGTGAGAAATTGAAATTGAGAAATTAGTGTTACTTTCAGCAATTTTTTTAGTCAATGTAGTTTTACCTGTTCCAGAAGGTGAGGACAAAACAAACATCATGCCCTTTTCCTCTATTGCCATAGTATTATTTATCAGTCTGATGTCTTTTAAAATTTTTTTAAGTTGCTTGACCCTCAATAAATTTTATGGCATCACCAACGGTGAGAATTTTTTCTGCTTCACTGTCGGAAATTTCAGAACCAAATTCTTCTTCGAAAGCCATAACAAGCTCAACAGTATCCAAACTGTCAGCACCTAGATCATCAATAAAATTTGCTTCATCCACCACTTTAGATTCATCTATGCCTAAGTGATCAGAAACCATTTTCTTCACCTTGCTTGAAACATCTTTTGTCATATGTAAATTCCTTAATTTAAGTTATTAGTTCTTAATAAATTATTAATTAATTTTGTCAAGACATATACATTCCGCCATTTACATGGATCGTTTCACCCGTTACATAAGATGCTTGTTCGGAAGATAAAAATGCTACACAGTTCGATACATCTTCACCTGTTCCTAGTTTTCCCATAGGGATTCTTGATGTTAGGTATAATTTAACCTTTTCTGCTATGTTCATAGTCATGTCAGAAACAATAAAACCAGGTGATACACAATTAATTGTTATATTTTTTTTAGCATATTCAATGGCAAAACTTTTTGACATTCCAATGATACCTGCCTTAGAGGCAGCATAGTTTGATTGACCCAAGTTTCCAGTATGTCCTACAACTGAAGTAATATTTACAATTCTACCAAATTTATTTTTTAACATTTTTTTTATTGCATATTTAGATAATAAGAATGTAGATGTTAAATTAACATCTATCACTTTTTTCCATTCATCTTCTTTCATTCTTACAGAAAGATTATCAGCATTTGTCCCGGCACTATTAATCAAAATATCTAAACCTCCCAATTCTAAAGAAACATTATCAATAAAATCTTCAATTCTTGAATGTTCAGATATATCAAATCTTTTTACCTTAATATTTGGATATTTTTTTTTAATTCGATCTAATTTTTCAGCTTTAGTACCGCTACCAAGAACATTGGCTTCAAGTGAAACAAATTTTTTAACTAGTTCACCACCAATTCCACCGCTTGCTCCCGTTATCAAAACATTTTTATTTTTAAAATTAATCATTTTTTATGTCCCCTATACAGTCAATATTTGATACTTTAACATCCTTATTTATTTTTTTTACTAGACCAGAAAGTACTTTACCAGGGCCAATTTCTAAAAAATCTTTAACACCTTGCTTTATCATATAATCTACACTTTCTCTCCACCTAACTCTTGATGTAATTTGATCAATTAATAATGGCTTAATTCTGTTCACATCTATCTCTTCTTTGGCAGTAACATTGCTAATAATGTTCGGTTTTGGTTTTAAAAAATTTGTATTTTCAATTTTATCTTTCATATTTTCAGCAGCTTTTTTCATTAGAGAGCAATGAAAAGGTGCGCTTACGGGCAAAAGTATTCCTTTTTTCCTTTTTTTTTTTAAATTTTCACTAAGAATTTCAATTGCTGTTTTTTTTCCACTAACAACTACTTGGCTATTACTATTATCATTAGCGATTTCGCAAGTTTCTCCTTTTGGAAGTAAATTAATTTCTTTCTCAACTTCATCTACACTCATTCCAAGTATAGCTAACATAGAACCTTGACCTGGATGAACTGCATCTTGCATAGATTTTCCTCTCTCGTGCAACAGGTAAGCCGCTCGTTCTATGGACAATGATCCTCCACAAACAAGCGCTGTGTATTCACCTAAGGAATGTCCTGCAAAAAATTTTGCATTATTCAAATTTAAGCCAAACTCCTGGTTTAAAACATTAAATATACAAACCCCTACAGTCATAATTGCAGGCTGCGTATTTTGTGTCAATTTCAATTCTGCTTCAGGACCGTTGAAAATAATATTTGAAAGTGAAAAGCCTAAAGTTTTATCAACGATTTCAAAAAGAAATTTTGTCGAATCAAATTTTTTGTAAAAATCTGACCCCATCCCAACATATTGGGAACCTTGACCTGGAAATAAAACAGCACGCATAAGATAATAACAAATATAATATAATTAAATTTTAATAGTTGTATATTGAAAATTTTAATAGTATAAATCCACAACCTCTGCCAATAATAAGGTGGATTGCTCAATGCTGCATCGAGCTAACCAAGGAAAAACGTAAATGAATTGTTACGAACATACTTTTATAACAAAGCAAGACTTGTCTAACAGTCAAGCTGAGAATCTAGTCAGTAAATACGAGGGTATAATTAAAGCAAACTCTGGAAAAGTGCTAAAAACTGAAGAATGGGGATTAAGAAACCTTTCCCATAGTATAGCAAATAATAAAAAAGGTTTTTATTTTCATATCAAATTTGAAGGTATAGGAAAAACGATTGAAGAATTAGAAAAAGCGGAAAATATTGATGAATCATTAATTAGATATTTAACGGTTAGAGTAAAAAAGCATGATTTGGAAAAAAATTATTTTGAAAAAAAAATCTATAAAAATGAAGTAAGTAATTATGAAAAGAAGTAAAAAAATCAAAAAAAAAACAAGAGGTTCTAGATATTCAAAATTAAGTTTATTTCAAAAACCTGATGTAAAGTTTTTTAGACCATGTCCTTTATCAGGAAAGGATGCCCCTGTAATAGATTATAAAAACATTAAATTGCTAAGAAAATACATTTCAGAAAGTGGAAGAATTTTACCTTCAAGAGTTACGTCAGTATCATTAAAAAAACAAAAAGAAGTTTCAAAGTCAATTAAGAGAGCTAGGCTTTTAGCATTAATTTGAAAAATTACTATGGAAGTTGTTTTACTAGAAAATATTAAGAGTCTTGGAAAGATAGGCGATATTGTAATCGTGAAAAGAGGACACGGACGTAATTTTCTCATTAAATATGGAAAAGCACTTAAAGCATCCAAAGATAATATAAGTTTAGTAAACAAAAAAAAAGAAGGTCTCAACGCAAAGAATCTGACTTTAAAAAAAGAAGCTAAAAAAATCTTTGATGTTATTAATAATAAAAAATTTAAATTTTCTAAAAGGACAAAAGATAACGACGAATTATATGGATCAATAAAGCCAAAAGAACTATCAAAAGCCATTGAAAATATAGAGAAGATAGAAATAAGACCTTCCCAGATTGATTTGGGTAATGAAATTAATAAAGTCGGCTCTTATGAAGCTAAAATTAATTTACACGCTGAAATTTTTGCAAGTATTCATATTGAAGTTGTAAAAGAAAAAGAAGAAAATTAATTTCTTTCATTGGTTTTTCCACAGAAAAACTATTTCGTGTATAACTTTCGTGTTTTTTTTATTATTTTTTTAGTATTAAATGTTTAAAAAATAAGAATGGCCGAACAAACTTTTAAAGTAGTTGAAAATTCTCAAAAACAGATGCCTTGCAATATTGAGGCCGAGCAAGCCGTTATTGGCTCGATCTTAGTCTCGAATGATATCTATGACGAAATTTCCCCAATAATTGATGCGCAAAAGTTTTTTGATCCGATACACGCTAAAATTTATGAAACTATTGAAAATTTAATATCCAAAGGACTTTTAGCTAATCCAATTACTCTAAAAAACCATTTCGAAAATAATGAAGGTTTAAAAGAGTTGGGAGGTCAAGAATATTTAATTAAAATTACTAAATTTTCAACTTCAATAAAACAGGCTATTGATTACGCAAATATTGTTCAAGAAATGCATGTGCGAAGAGAACTGATTAGGATTTCAGAGTCAGTTTTAGATCAAGCTTCCAGTGCTACTGAAATCACTACTTCTGGTGAGGAAATGATTCAAAATGCTGAAAAATCTTTATTTGATTTAGCTGAGAGAGGTCACTTTAACCAATCTTTTATGAAATTTGAAAGAGCCCTTAAACAAACTATTGAAATGGCTAAGAGCGCCTATCAAAATGAAGAAGGAATAGTTGGAGTTCCAACTGGGTTAACTGATTTAGATAACAAATTAGGTGGTATGCATAAACAAGATTTAGTTATTATTGCTGGAAGGCCATCAATGGGGAAAACGGCTTTAGCTACCAATATTGCTTTTCATGCTGCAAAAAATATAGAAAAAAAAGATTTAAAGTCTACAGTTGCTTTTTTTTCACTAGAAATGTCTTCAGAACAACTTTCTACAAGAATACTTTCTGAACAATCAAGAATAAGATCTAATGACATTAGAAGAGGAAAGGTATCTGAAAAAGAATTTGAAAAATTTATAGAGACATCAAAAAATATTTTTGAACTACCTTTATACATAGACGAAACTCCTGCTATCACTATTGCAGCCATTAGCAATAGATCAAGAAGAATTAAAAGACTTTTCGGATTAGAGCTGATTGTAGTTGATTATATTCAGTTAATGAGATCAAGCGGACGTAAAGAGTATAATAGAGTTCAAGAAATTTCAGAAATAACCCAAGGGTTAAAAGCTTTAGCAAAAGAACTCGATGTGCCTGTTCTTGCTTTATCTCAACTTAATCGTGCGGTTGAGCAGAGAGATGACAAAAAACCACAATTAGCTGATTTAAGAGAATCTGGATCAATAGAACAAGATGCTGATGTTGTAATGTTCGTCTTTAGAGAAGCTTATTATCTTGAAAGAAAAGAGCCTACCCTTGGATCAATTGAACACGCGGAGTGGCGGCAAAAAATGGATGAAATATCTAGTTTAGCAGAAATAATGATTAGCAAACAAAGACATGGACCAACTGGAAATGTTAAAGTTGAATTTGAAGCAATGTACACCAAATTCAAAAACCTAGAAAATAAATAGCTTTAAACATTTCAATGTTTGAAAAAATATACAAAAATTCAATAATTGAAAAACCTAAATTCACTTTATTAATACTCACTATTTTATTATTAAGTTTTGGATATTTTATAAAAGATTTTCAGTTAGATGCATCATCAGACACTTTGCTTCTGGAAAATGATCCTGATTTAAAATATTTGAGAGAAGTAAATACCAAATATGGCTCTAAAGATTTTTTGGTTCTTACCTACACTCCAAAAGATAATTTATTAGCCCCAGATACGATTAAAAACCTTACGAATTTAAAAAATGACTTGGTAAATTTAACCTGGGCAAGCAATGTAATAACAATTTTGGATGTTCCATTATTAAAAAATAATGATGATGCATTAACAGAAAGAATTAAGAATTTTAAAACTTTATCTGATGAAGATGCTGATAAAGAAAAAGGTTTTGAAGAAATTATAAATAGTCCGATTTATAAAGAATTTATAATTAGCAAAGACGGTAAAACTAGTGGAATATTAGTCTATATCAAAATTGATAAAAAATTATCTGATCTAATAAAAACTAAAAATAACTATTTAGACAAAATAGATAAAGGACAATTAAGCGCCAAAGATAAAAAAAAATATAAAAAATTTCTAATAAAATATGATAACTACAGAAAATCTTATAATCAGAAAAATCATCAAAATATAGTTGAAATTAGAAAAATAATAGAAAAATACGAGGATACAGCCAAAATTCATTTGGGCGGCATCCCCATGATTGCTGATGATATGATGACTTATATTAAAAATGACATAATAGTATTTGGAGCTGGAGTATTTCTTTTTATTGTTTGTACACTTTGGTTTGTTTTTAGAAGTTTGACGTGGGTATTTATTCCGCTTTTAAGTTGCTTTTTTTCAGTTTCCATTATGGTTGGTTTACTAGGATTAGTTGGATGGAAAGTTACAGTAATATCTTCAAATTTCATAGCTCTAATGCTTATTTTAACTATGGCTATGAATATTCATATGAGCGTTCGATATTTACAATTTAAAAAAGAAAATCCAAATATTTTAAATAGTGACGCAATACTGTGGACTTCGAAAAAAATGTTTTGGCCAATACTTTACACTGTGCTTACAACTATTTGTGCTTTTCTATCTCTTATATTTAGTAACATTAAACCTATTATAGACTTTGGCTGGATGATGACCGTAGGCCTATTGGTTTCTTTATCTATAACTTTTACTTTGTTTCCCGCAATTTTAAATATCTTGAGTAAGAAAAAAGCAAATTATAAAGATGAAAAAAAATCAATAATTACCTCTTTCTTAAGTAAAGTTGCACAAAAAAACACTAAAACTATTTTTGTGTCAGCTTTACTTGTTATTATTGTAAGTATTATTGGTATTACAAAGCTTGAAGTCGAAAACAGCTTTATAAATTATTTTGATAAAAAAACTGAAATCTATAAGGGTATGAAATTAATTGATGATAAACTTGGAGGAACAACTCCGCTTGATATAATAATAAAATTTCCAGATAAAGAAAAAGAAGAAAAAACGGATGATGATTTTGATAGCTGGGACGATGAAGAGAAAGATGAAGCAAAATATTGGTTTACAAGAAATAAAATAGATACAATTATTAAAGTTCATGACTACTTAGATAATTTGCCGGCTGTTGGCAAAGTTATATCTTTTGCATCTATGGTTAGAGTCGCAGAAGATTTAAATGAAGGAAAAAAGTTACAAGGATTAGAGATGGGTATCTTATATACCAAAATTCCTGACTTAATTAAAAAGGAAATAATTGATCCTTATATATCTATAGAAAATAATGAAGCAAGAATTAGTTTAAGAATATTAGATTCCAAAGAAGATCTTCGAAGGAATGAATTAATTAAAAAAATTAACTATGATTTAGAAAATCAATTAGGTTTGGATCGAAAAGAATTTAAGTTAGCAGGTGTTCTTATTTTATTTAATAATCTTTTACAAAGTTTATTCAAATCTCAAATATTAACCTTGGGTATAGTTATGGCTGGCATAACTTTAATGTTTCTGATCTTATTTAGAAATATTACGTTATCATTGATTGGTGTTGTTCCAAACTTTATGGCAGCTTTTCTAATTTTAGGTATTATTGGTTTACTAGAGATACCTTTAGATATGATGACCATAACCATCGCGGCTATTACCATTGGTATAGCAGTTGATAATAGCATCCATTATATATACAGATTTAAAGAAGAGTTTAAAAAAATTAATAACTACAACCAAACTGTTGAAAAATGTCATAACACAGTTGGGGTGGCTATTTTAAATACTTCTATAACAATTGTTTTTGGTTTTTCAATACTTGTATTATCAAATTTTATACCAACAATTTATTTTGGTGTCTTTACTGGTATAGCAATGCTTTTAGCAATGATCTCTGTTTTGACACTCTTGCCAAAACTAATTTTAATTGTAAAACCTTTTGGGAATGAATAGCGTGATAGAATTCATACAAAATAACATCTTTGCATTTGATCTTATAGTTTTTCTAACGATTATTTATTATATGGCACAATGTGCCACAAAAGGATTTGCGTTAAGCTTATTTTCTTTTTCAAAATGGTTAATTGCTTTGGTCATTACAATATATTTAGTGCCAAAATTAAATCCCTGGGTACAAGATTACATAGAAATCAGTTATTATTCTGATATTGGTTTAGGTGTTTTTATATTTATAGTATCGCTTTTTGTCATAATTAATTTAGGCAGGCTTATTAGTAGCAGATTAAAATGGTCTGGCCTGGGTGGTGTAGACAGAACTTTTGGCTCAATTTTTGGAATTTTTAAAGGAGGTTTAATTTGTGTGTGTGCTTTCACTTTAGTGAACTGGTTTTATCCACATCAAAAATGGACTATAGCAACTGAAGACACCATTTCATTCCAACACATATATAAAATAAGTGAAATTTTAGTTGAAAGATTTCCAAATAGTGAAGATTACTATAAAACAAAAGAAAAAATAGAAGAAATTTAAAATGGATAGATTAAAAGAAGAATGCGGAGTTTTTGGTATTTTTGATAATAAAGATGCTGCTGCTCTTACCGCCTTAGGATTACATGCTCTACAACATAGAGGACAGGAAGGCTGTGGTATTGTTACATTTGATGGAACAAACTTTTACGCTGAAAGAAGATTAGGACTGGTTGGAGATAATTTTACTAAAGGAAATATATTAGGAAAATTACCTGGAAATTATGCAATTGGTCATAATCGCTATTCGACAGCTGGAAATAATTTAATCAAAAATGTTCAACCTTTCTTTGCTGATCTTCATACTGGTGGTATTAGCATCGCACATAATGGAAATTTAAGTAATGCAAGACATATTAGAAGAGAATTGGTTAAAAATGGTTCAATTTTCCAAACAACATCTGACACTGAAACTATAGTTCAACTGATTGCAAAATCAAAAAGAACAAAGACAATTGACAAAATAATTGATTCCCTTTTTAAAATCCAAGGCGGATATGCATTAACAGTTTTAACAGAAAACAAATTAATAGGAATTAGAGACCCGTTTGGAATTCGTCCTCTGGTTATTGGCAAACTCAATAAGTCTTACGTTTTAGCTTCAGAAACGTGCGCTCTTGATATAATTGGAGCAAAATTTATCAGAGGGGTTGAAAATGGAGAGATAGTTGTAATAACCGAAAATGGATTGGAGTGTATAAAACCGTTTCCTAAAATAAAAGAACGACCATGTATTTTTGAATATATTTATTTTTCTAGACCAGACAGTATTATCAATAATGTTAGCTTTTATGAACATAGAAAAAGATTAGGAGCTGAATTAGCGAAAGAAAACCATATAGAATCTGATTTAATTATACCTGTTCCAGACTCTGGAGTCCCCGCTTCAATCGGATATGCAGAAAAAATAAAAAAAAATATAGAATTGGGAATTATTAGAAACCATTATGTTGGTAGAACTTTTATTGAACCTACACAACAAATAAGAAGCTTTGGTGTTAAATTAAAACATAATATTAACAAATCTATTGTTAAAAATAAGTCTCTGATTCTAATTGATGATTCTTTAGTTAGGGGAACAACTTCAGTAAAAATTATCAAAATGCTTTACGATGCCGGAGCTAAGGAGGTTCATCTAAAAATTGCTTCTCCTCCTATTAAATACCCGGATTATTATGGCGTTGATACACCTAATCAAAATGAACTCCTTGCCTCAAAACTTGATATAGAAGGTATGCGAAAATTTATTAACGCAACAACATTGCAATTTTTGTCAATTGAAGGACTTTATAAATCTATGGGATATGAAAAGAGGAATTCGTCTTATCCTCAATTTACGGATCATTGTTTCACAGGAGAATATCCGGTTAAGCCTATTGACGCTAATGATAAAGATTTTATAAATGATCAACCTTCTTTAATGTCATCAAAATATTAGTAGAAAAATAATATTTGATTAGTTAAATCCTAAAATTCGAGAATTTTCAGTATAAATGAATAATTTTCCATTGTTAATGACTGGGACTGATGTTACTGGATCACCAATTTTTTTAAAATTTTCAACTTTTCCTGAAATTGCAGAACTCACTATTAAATATCCATTTGAGGTAACAGAATAAATTTTTCCGGAACCCATAATGAAACCTGTTACCTCAGTAGATTGTTTTTTCTTTTTTAATATTTTTAAAATATTAGTAGAAGAAATTATTTCACCTGTATCTACGTTTATAATTACAAAATAACCATTTTCTGTAACAAAAAAAATATTCTTTCCATCAACAATGGGTGCAGCGATCGAACTTATATCTATTTTCCAATTAATATAACCATCATTTAGATCACATGAGAAAAGCGATGATTGTGTAGAAAAAATAATATTTTCATTATTTATTACAATATCTGATGATTCAAAAAAATCTGTAACATCTGGAAGCATAGATCCTAATGTATTTAAGGACCAGTCAATATTTCCATTTATTGAATTTATTTTTAACAGATCTCCTAAGGAGGTAATGGCGATAACATCTCCTTGCTCTGATAAAGCTAAAGATAAAAAATTTTGTGATTTTATAAAAGATGATACTGAAGAAACATTCCAAATTATGGAACCATCTTTTACATTGAAAGAAAAAAGTTTATTATCTTGATTCATCAAAAAAATCTTATTATCAAAAATTTTTATTTTTGATTTAAATGGAACACCATTATTTTTTATCCAAATGAGTTCTCCACTATCTAAAGCAATGGCATAAATAAATCCAATATTATCTGCGATGTAAATATTATTTTTGTAAATAGAGAAAGTTAAATTTTTATAAATTTTTTTATATATTTTTCTATAGATATTTTTTTTCCAATTTATTTTTCCAAACGCATCTATATTAAAAATTGTACCTTTATTATCTGATAGAAATATATTATTTTTATAAATTAAAGGTGAGGCAGTAGTTTTTGACGAAGAAAATTTATTTTTTCCAATCTTTTTATTTAAAAATTTATTATCTATACCTGATAAATAAATATTTCCAAGGAAATTTTGTTGATTTAAACCAGGCATTTTCCATGATAAGTTTTTTTTTGGTTTTGATAAACTAATTTTTTTTGTTAAAGTTTTTTCTAAAGAATATACTTTTCCAGTTGAGTAAATTATTTCTATATTTTTTTTTCTAATTTGCTCTTTTTCTAGTTCAACAATTCTTTTCTTTTCAGTTTTTTCTCCAGTCCAAATTCCTGTTTTTGTATCAAAAGAACAATTAACTAATAAAATTATGATTAAAAAAAAAACTAAATTTTTTTTTTTATTCATTCGCAATTATTGCAAGTTGAGATCTAGCGTGATTATAAAAATCTTTTTGTAAATTTTTTATAGTGAAAATTTTTTGGTAAAATTCTATAGCTTTTATATACTCCCCTTTCGATACAAAATAATCTCCTAATAATAATAAGCCATGCGATTTCCACAGAGTTTCCGTGTTTAATAACGGTCTTATCGATTCTAACAATTCCGATTCTTTCACAAAATTTGAATTTAATAACGCTTTTTTATAAATTAGTAAATTTCTTACCTCTCTTGAAAATTTATTATTTTCTAACAAATGATCGAACAAGTCTGATAGTTCTTTGTAATCAGTAATTAAATTTTGATTCATTATTAGAAAAAGACACAAGCTTGAATACGTTGGGTCGTTTGCAAAAATTACCTCTTTTAGTAAATTTATTGCTTTGTTTTTATCTCCTTTTTCAAGAAAAATTTTCGCTTGTAAATAATTTTCTGATAATAAAACTCTTTTCTTTTCTTTATTTTCTAAATAAAAACTGAAAGATCCAAAAAAAATTATCAAAATAAATATAAAAGAGAAAATAAAAATTTTATTTGATTCATAAAATCTTTTTAATTTTGATTTTTTTGTTAAATCATAGTGAACTTCGAATAAGTTTTCTGTCATTTAAATTATTTATATACATTTTTGTTAGAAGGAAATTTTCTCAACTTAACATCCTTTGCATAGTCCTTTACAGATTTTTCTATGACTTTTTTCAAATTTGAATATTGTTTTACAAATTTTGGATAAAAATCGCTTAAACCCAACATATCATCAATAACTAGTATTTGCCCATCACAATATTTAGACGCTCCAATACCGATAGTTGGTACAGAAATATTTTTTGTAATTATCTTAGCTAAATTTTCAACAACACATTCAATTATAATTGCAAACACTCCGGAATTGTCAACAGCTATCGCGTCCTCCAAAATCTGTTTCTTCTGAATAAAATTTTTTCCTTTTACTTTAAAATTGATCGAAGTTTGCGGTAACAATCCAACATGGCCCATGACTGGAATTTTTCTTTTTGTAAGATATTTAATTATGTTAACTATTTTCTTTCCACCTTCTAATTTGATTGCATCACATTTTGTTAATCTCATTACCTTTCTTGCATTTTTATATGCAACAAATTTATTTGTATATGTTTTATAAGGCATATCAAAAACTACTAAACTTTTTCTTGCAAAATCTTTTACAGTTTTAGCATGAGGGATCATAGTTTCGATTTTAATTTTTCTTGTTGTATTCATTCCATACAAAACCATACCTAGAGAATCTCCAACTAAAATTATGTCGCAATATTTATCAGCAATTTGAGCTATAGATTTTGAGTATGCGGTCAAGCAAACAATTGGGTTTTTATTTTTTTTTTTTAGAATTTTTTCAATTGTTATCTTTTGCATTTTCTGGAATCAATATTTTCAGCTTTTCACGAATTTCATTTTCTTTTGAGCAGAAAGATTTGCAAATTAAAACAAATTTGTCGATTAATTCTCTTGCATGATCGTAATCAGATTGTTTAATTTTTAAAAGTGTGAGCAAATATATAGCTTCATCATTTTTTGGATTTAGCAATAAAACGGTATTTAAATTAATTTCTTGTTGTTCATCATCGTTATTTTTACTAAAAATTTTAGCAAGATATAGATAAGATTTTTCACTCTTGGGATCAAATACTATATCTTTTTCAAATAGAATTTTTGATTTAGCAAATTCTTTTTTCTGAAAAAGCTCTATACCTTTATTTAAGTAATTTTGTTGTTTAGCAATGACATTTGAAATTAAAAGTAAATAAATAATAAGTATTTTTATTAACAAAAAAATTTTTCCCATAATTTAAATATTAAACGTTTCTTCATTATGTATCATATATTTAAAATTTCTTTGCAAAAAATATAAATTTCTCTAGATTCTTTTTTACTCGATAAAGGTTTGTAAATAACTACTCTTTTAAAGCATTTTTTAGCCTTTTCGTTAATTTCTTTAAATGTTGATCCCATAAATATCTTGGATAAAAAAATGCCGTCTCTAGCTAAAATTTTTTTAGCTAAATTCATTGCGTTTATGCAAAGTTCACCAGTTCTGTAAGAATCGAGAGTCTTATTACCAGTAGTATTTTCAGCTGCATCAGACAAAACCACATCAACTTTACTATTAAAATAAATCATTATTTTTGCATAAATTTCATTTTCGCGAAAATCTCCTTTGATAAAATCAACATTATTAATTTTTTCCATAGACTTAATATCCACCGCTAAAATTTTTCCATTTATTGTTTCTTTTTTTGCAACTTGGGACCAACCTCCAGGACAAGAGCCCAAATCTAACAATGACAATTTTTTCTTCAAAAATTTAAATTTTTTATTCATCTCTATTAATTTAAAAGCTGATCTTGATCTAAATCCTTGGATTTTAGACTGTTTAAAAAATGGATCTTTCTTGTGTTTTGCTAACCAGTTATTTGAAATTTTGTTTTTCTTCAAGTACTTAATACAATTTTAACTGAAAATTTATAAAACATCTTCATCTTCTTCTTTAGTGGAGGTGATAAATTTTTTTTTGTCTTTGTGTCTGTAGTGAAAAAAGCTTATAGGAATTAATAAAAGATAAATTGTTCCACTAAAAAATAAAGTTTCAAAAGTGTAAAAAATTAAAAGACTTACATATATTCCAATTCCTAGTAATAGAAAAATAGCTAAATGTCTTGGAATTAAGATCCTTTTTAAAGAATAAGTAGGTATTTTACTCACCATTAATATCGATGTTGTTAAAATTGCAACGGAAGTTAAAACTGTAGAATTTTCAAATTGAATTAAACCACTTAAATTTAAAATAAGAGGTAATAATACTAAGCCAGCAGCTGCAGGTGACGGTACACCTTCAAAAAAATTTATTTTCCATGTTTCACTTTCTTCAATTACAGTTAAATTAAATCTTGCTAAGCGAAGAGCACAACATACTGTATAAATTAAAACTAACATCCATCCGAATTTTCCAATCTCATTCAAAGCCCAAAAATACATTATAAAACTTGGCGCCACGCCAAAACTAATAACATCGGTGAGAGAATCTAATTCTTTACCGACCTTTGATGTTCCTTTAATTAACCGAGCTACTCTTCCGTCTAGAGTGTCAAGAATTGCAGCAAATCCTATTGCAATTATTGCCATAGCATAATTTGTATCTAATGCAAATTTTATAGAACTTAAACCCAGGCAAACTCCAAAAATAGTTAAAGCATTAGGTAGAAGAGATTTAGGATTTTTTTTTGGAATTAATTTAAATTCTATTTTGCTTTCGGTCATTTTATTTTTTTATAGCTAACAAAGTTTCCCCAGCAACCGTATTCTGTCCTTTGCAAACTAACAAATTATAATTTTGAAAATATATATCAACCCTACTACCAAATCTAATCATTCCAAACCTATCACCCTGTTTAAGTGTATCACCTTTTTTAACATCACAAATAATTCTTCTTGCTATCATTCCTGCTATTTGAACCAAGATTACCTCATCTCCATTTAAATTTTTAAGCTTAAGGTAATTTCTTTCATTGTCTTCACTCGCTTTATCAAGTGTAGCATTTATATATTTTCCTGGTTTATAAAATATATTATCAATAGTGCTTGTGTATGGAACTCTATTTACATGACAAGCAAGCACATCCATGAAAATACTCATCCTTGTATATTTTTTTTCCTCTAAACCTAATTCTTTTGGACCGTTTACCACCTCAATTTGTGTTATTTTTCCATCTGCAGGACTGAGTAGGTAATTTTCATCTTTAATTGAAAATCTTTCAGGATCTCTAAAAAAATAGTAAACCCAAATGGTAATTACTAAACCTATCAATCCTAAATAATTGTTAATTAATAAAAGGATGAATGTTATTAAAGCTGCTATAGCTACAAATCTGTATCCTTCTTTATGAAGTTTTTGGACTATAAAATTAAACATAATCAAATTCTTTGTAATTTTAAGCTAATATGTATATTTAATAATTTTATTCAATTGATAAAATAAATATTAATGCCCAAAATTAATGTAAAAAACCCAGTTGTAGAGCTAGATGGCGATGAAATGGCCGCGATAATATGGGATTTTATTAAAAAAAAGCTAATCCTTCCCTACCTCGACATCAATATTAAATACTATGATCTTGGTATAAAAAACAGAGATATAACATCTGATCGAATAACAGTTGATTGTGCTAAAGCTATAAAAAAAATTGGCGTAGGTATTAAATGCGCAACAATTACTCCCGATGAAAGCCGTGTAAAGGAATTTAAATTAAAAAAAATGTGGAAATCTCCCAATGGAACAATTAGAAATATCTTAGGAGGGACAGTGTTTCGTGAACCAATAATTTGCAAAAATATTCCAAAATTGGTTCCTGGCTGGACAAATCCAATCGTAATTGGAAGGCACGCTTTTGGTGATCAGTACAGAGCAACAGATTTTAAAGTACCTGGTAAAGGTAAGCTAGAAATTAAATGGACTTCAGAAGACGGAAAAGAAAAAAAAGAATTTGAAGTTTTTAACTTTGATGGACCCGGTGTTGCGTTAGCAATGTATAATTTAGATCAATCTATTAAAGATTTTGCAAGAGCTTGTATGAATTATGGACTTAACAGAAAATGGCCAGTTTACCTTTCTACTAAAAATACAATTTTAAAAAAATACGATGGTAGGTTTAAAGATTTATTTCAAGAAGTTTATGAAAAAGAATTTAAAGAAAAA
>JYMV01006855.1_pt1 | contig 22095 bp, 21 predicted proteins | sample 338911 | NCBI WGS metagenome assembly JYMV01 (sample SAMN03354496, study PRJNA234377) | hydrothermal vent metagenome | biome: Deep sea; feature: Hydrothermal plumes at the Eastern Lau Spreading Center, Western Pacific Ocean; material: Seawater | place: Tonga | collected 2009 | depth 2000 m m
ACCGTAAGCGAAAAGTCCTAAGGCGACGATGCCCATTATGGCAGCTCCAAAATTGTTTTGTAAAAAATCGAAAGCAGCTGTCTTACCATCCACATTATTCCTACTTCCTAAACATACTTTAAATAACAAGTATGCCAGTAAGGATGATATGATTCCGCGTGCAATAAAACCAACATAGCCCGCTCGGATCAACAGCTTTTTCTCGGTCGACTTCAAACCACTTTCTTGAACGTTTTCTCTAAATTTTCCGGAAATGGCTTTATAGAACTGGAACACACCCTTGCCTAGCAAGCCAAGTGCAACGACTCCAAGAAGATAGGGACCATACGATTTAGACATTAGTATTTGAACAATAGACTCACCACCCGAACCCAAGGAACCTTTCCAGATAACACGAATAGCAGCAACACCAAGTAGTGCGTAGAAAATAGCACTTATTATATAAGCACTTCGTTTTACAAATCCTTTGCCTTCAGACCAAGCTTCTTCATCACCATAAAACGATTGGTACAGTCGATAAAAAGTATATCCAAAAAGTCCAACCGCCATGGCTGCCAATAAGACCTTACCAAACGGTTGATCGGCTAAAAATTCTAAAACCGAGTTATTACCCGACCTCGAACCACCTAAGTTAAAAGCGGCCAATGCCGTTAGTGCGCCAATTATGGCGTAGACGAAGCCCTTAGAAAACATTCCGAATCGGGCCCATTTTTCTCGTTTTTTGCTCATAGCAAACAAAATACGAAATAGTAGTAAAGAATAAATACTACTTCACAAAACCTTATCATTTTTTCAAGGCTGTTTTAAAAAGAAAGGAACCCTATCGTTACATTTTTTTAACGTAGTCGGTAACAAGTACGATTTGTTGACCATCAACTTTTCCTTCAATATACTTTTCATTGTCCTGATCTAAAGAAATACGACGTACTGCGGTGCCTTGCTTGGCTACCATACTGCTTCCCTTAACCTTTAAGTCTTTAATAAGTACTACACTATCTCCGGCTTCCAATATAGCCCCGTTTACATCGCGATGAACAATAGTATTGCTGGTGTCTTGAGCATCGCCTGCCGCCGCTGCCCACCGCAATAACTCCTCGTCCATATAGATCATATCCAGCAAATCCTGTGGCCAACCCGCCGCTTTTATTCGGTGTAACATACGCCAAGCCATCACTTGAACGGCAGGAACTGTACTCCACATACTGTCATTCAAACATCGCCAATGGTTGATGTCTCTTTCTTCCGAATCAAATTGTGAAGAACACCTTTGACATACGAGCACAGTTGCCTCTACTCCTTCAGTTGGGGAATTTGGTACTTCGTACAATGCTAATGGTTCTTCACTTTTGCAAAGTTCACAACGATTCTCTGCTCGTTTGGTTACATCTCGTTCTATGGACATCATTAATTTTTTTTCAAAGATAGTCTATTATTATAAGGCCGGAATGGGTCTTATAGAGATCCACTTGTACATTTATTTCCTCTACATTTGTAGAATACAAATTTTTATTCTATGTTTGTAGAACAAAACTAAAATCGCAAACTATGTCGCTATCAAATTCCGAAGAACAACTCATGCAATTTTTATGGAAACAAAAGCGTGCAGTTATGAAAGAGCTGATAGACGCTTATCCCGAACCAAAACCGGCAAGTACGACAGTGGCCACTTTATTAAAACGGATGCAGGACAAAGGATATGTGCATTATACACAACAAGGTCGAGCTCGAGAATACTATCCCTTAGTAAATAAAAAAGATTATTTCGCGAAACACGTTAATGGTCTCATCAAAGATTTTTTTAACGACAGTGCCACCCAATTTGCGTCGTTCTTTACACAAGAAGCAAATCTTTCTAAAGCCGAATTGGAAGACCTTAAGAACATCATAGATCAACAAATTAAAAAGAAATAAGCATGGAGATATATCTTTTAAAATCGACCGCTTGTTTATTGATCTTCTACCTTTTTTATAAGGCGTTTTTAGAAGCAACCAGCCTGCATTACACAAAAAGATTCTATTTGTTGGGAAGTCTAATAGCCGCATTACTTATACCCGCTATAACATTTACTTCCTACGTCACCGCACACACGGCCTCTACAAATGAACTGACCGCATCTATGACTACGACACAGCCGTTGCCCGAAGCAACCGGCATAACTTCTTTATGGTTTGTAGTATGGACTATTTACGGATTGGGTGTAGCTTTTTTCGGAATTCGATTTATACGTAACCTTTCAAAGCTCTATACGCGAATTAGAAAAAACATAAAAGTTCCTTCCAACGGATTTCTTCTGGTGCTTATTCGGGAGTGCATCGCTCCACATACGTTTTTCAACTATATTTTCATGAATAAGCAAGAATATGAATTGCAAGAGATCCCTTCCGAAGTGATCCTACACGAACAAGCACATGCGCGTCAAAGACACAGCATCGATATACTCTTTATGGAACTAATTCAAATATTCTTTTGGTTTAATCCGGTCGTATATCTGCTTAAGCATACTATGAAACTTAATCACGAATTTTTAGCAGATAAGGACGTATTGAACCAAGGCATCGATACGGTGACCTATCAACATACCCTATTAAAATTTTCGTCCAAACAGTCAGCGCCAATATTGGCGAATTCAATCAATTATTCATTCATCAAAAAACGATTTACAGTTATGAGAACACACACATCAAAGAGGGCCGGATGGCTCAAAATGCTGCTATTATTACCGGTATTGGCCATACTCTTGGTTGGCTTTAGCAACAAAGAAACAGTCGTGCGAGATCCAGAGGAACCAGTAGCGACCCAAAAAATGATCCCAAACGCTGCGCGTACAGATGAAAAGTCGAAAACCCATCAAGAAAAAGCGACCCCGCAACAAGTGGCTGAATACAATAAACTGGCCAAAAAATACAACGCAATGTCTACAGAGCGCATGCGAGTGAACGGTAAGGAATTTACAAGAATATCATATTTGTATGGTATAATGACCGTTGCACAACGGGAGAACGCAGCACCCTTTCCTGCATTTCCACCGCCACCACCCGCTCCCGATGCACCCAAAGTAAAAAAAGGCGAGCGAAGCAATATTCCACCACCTCCACCACCTCCACCTCCTGCGCCGGAGCCGAATGAGGTAATGAGCCCTCCTCCACCTCCGCCGCCACCGGTACCATTAGATCATGTCATCGAAATGGCTAAAGATGGAGCCGTGTTTTACTATAATAACAAACAGATCACAAGTGACGAAGCGATAGCTATAGTGAAGAAAGACCAGAATATAAATATCTCAACCAATTCTAACAATGGCACCCATATCGTTAAAATTTCGTCTAACAACAAAAAATAACTGATCATAAAAAGCCCCTAACAAGTTGTTAGGGGCTTTTATTTGTTCCAATTGCACGTAAATGTTAACGAACAATTCTACTTACTACCAAATTAAAATTAGAAACCACACAATTTGAACCCGAAGTATTGTTCGCTCGTGTATACGCCATCCTAATCTTACCTCCATTAAGATCGAAGGTACCTAATTGATAAAGTAGAATGGTTTCACTTACCCGCGTACTATATCCGTTCCCTCTAAGCAATGGTATTGACTTCTGATAAATAATAATACCGGGGTTTCCGGGGTTGCTGTCGATATCAATTTGTAACTCGATTACACCATTGTTGTTATTCGGAACTGCTTCAAACTGCAATCGAACCAATATTACATCCCCAATTTCAATTGGCGTTAAAACACCATTAGTACTGTCATAAAAATCGGATGCTGTATAACCGTCCGGTGCATACGAACTAATAAAAGAATCGGATGGGTCGTCCTCAAAATCGAGATCGATATTCGTAAAGTTAGAAAAAGTGTTCAAATCCGGAGAATTTACAAAGGGAAGGGTAAAACTAGAATTTGCATCGGTTAAGGCCACCCAGCCACGTTTTCTTCTTCCGGTCTCCTTGGTACTCACCCACCGACTTCCATCCCATACATAGAAACCGGGTTTTACATCGTTTTCCGGGTCTGCATTACTGGTTGTACTCGTGTTATAAACCAACAAACCTTCTTGGGATGCTCCTATTGAGGCAATAGTCGCAGTATCATCAGCACCCGTTAAGGCCACGCGGTTGATCAAAACTCCGGCGTCGTCACCTTCAATTTGTAAAGATGCTCCATCTACTAAGGTTGTTGTTCCAATTCCAACCTGGGCATTACCCAGTGTAGTAATACATGCTAGCAAGACTAGCACTAAGACATTTCTAGAATTCATTGCAAAAATTTTTTGCGCAAGATAACACATCTTAACAAAATTTTAAGAATTACAAGTAATTTTTAAAAGAAGTTGTAGCACCTGCGTAGCGCACTAAACTTTTGAATCCATACAAAAACAAGGTGTCACCTATCACATAAACTATTATCCTTCAGCACTTAAAAAACTTCAGTAGCACTATTATCATACCCGTATACGCAACATTCGAGGTGGTTTTAACGTTGTAAGAATTCATCAATTAAAAAACCAACTAATTATGCTACAACGATTTTTTATTTTCTGCTCCGGGGCCGATGTCGATATATTGGACGAATGTTCGGCCGGGGAACGTACCAAGTATGCCGGGATAGGCGCCACGGTGTTCTTTACAGCGGTTATGGCTGCGATCGCAGGGTCTTATGCCCTCTATACCGTATTCGACACTATATTTACTGCGGTTTTCTTCGGAATAATTTGGGGACTCCTTATTTTTAATCTCGACCGATTCATTGTTTCTACCATCAAGAAACGCGATAGTTTTTTCGATGAGTTGATCCAAGCCTCACCACGAATCCTGTTAGCGATCATTATTGCCATTGTAATCTCAAAACCACTCGAACTTAAAATTTTCGAAAAAGAGATCGATCAGGTTTTATTGGAAGAAAAAAATGAGCTCACCTTAGCGAATAAAGATCAACTCGCGATGCAATACACTCCAAGTGTAGAAGCACTTAATGCACAAATTGAAAACCTTAAGCAAGAAGTCTCGACTAAGGAGAACGAAGTGAATGCGCTTTACGAAACCTATATTGCCGAAGCCGAAGGCCGAAAAGGCACCGAACTAATTGGCAAAGGACCGGTATACAAAGAAAAACGTGAAAAACACGACGCCGAACTTGCTGCCTTACAAGAGTTACGTACTGCAAATGCCGAAAAAATAGAGGCCGCAGAGGCTCAGATCGCTGTGCTTGATACCGAATATCAAAACAAAGTAGCAACCACCCAACCGGTAATCGACGGGTTCGACGGATTAATGGCGCGTGTAAACGCACTAGGTAAACTGCCTTGGATCCCTTCCTTCTTTATTTTCTTATTGTTCCTCGCGATAGAGACCTCCCCGATTATCGCTAAATTATTGTCTCCTAAAGGTGCTTACGACCTAAAATTAGAAGAACAAGAAGGCGCACTCAAATCATGGGTGGTACAACAACAGGCGCAACGAGACGAACTGGTTACTACCGACAGAGACATCAATAACCGAGTGTACGCCGATATCGCCGAAGAACAAGAACTGTATGACTACAAGCGCAAGAAAGCACGAGAACTCATGCAATTACAAGCAGATGCTTTCTATAAAAAACAACAACGTGTTTTATAACTATGTGCCTTTTCTAGAAAATTGCATAGCGAAGCAGTTAAAAATTCATGAATCACGATGATTTTTTAAGTAATATTGTTGGTATAAGGTATACTTAAATGATTCAACAAATTGCGACAATAAACGCTTCAGAAATAGCTGCGCATTTTTATGGGATTACTTCGGAAGCTTTCGTATTACCGGGCGATTGCGATGCTAATTTTAAGCTAGTTACGGCACACGATACGTCTTATCTTCTAAAAATTTGGCACGCAGATGCTTCTGAAGCGATCATCGAACTACAACTCGAGATCCTGAAATACCTTTCAGAAAAAGACATCGCAATTACGGTACCGACCGTTGTTCACAATTCGGTAGGAGACCCTATAACCATCGTAAAATTAGATAATGGCGATCACCGACTTGTCACGGTTTTTAGTTGGGTAGCGGGAAGACTTTGGGCTACGGTAACTCCCAAGAAATCAACTTTACGAAACAGTCTGGGTGTATCGGCAGGGTCAATTACCAAAAATTTAATCGGTTTTTCACATCCGGCCGCCAATCGCAAGTTCGACTGGAATTTGGCCGATGCCTCATGGACAAAGGATCATATTGCGCTTTTTACCGGTACAAAGAAGGAGCTAATAACCTATTTTCAGAACAAGTTTGATACATTAAAAGGGATCTATAACAAGCTGCCTAAAAGTGTTATTCACAATGATGTAAACGATAATAACATTGTAGTTTCAACTCATCTAAAAGATCCCGAGGTAACCGGTATCATCGATTTTGGTGATACAGTGTATTCGCAAACCATTAACGATCTCGCAATTGTATTGGCATATGCGATCATGGAACTCCCCGACCCGCTCGCAGCCGCAGTGGATGTCATTCGCGGATACCATAAAGAATATTCCATTTCCGAAGAAGAATTGCAATGCCTTTATACACTGGTAGGTATGCGACTTGTTACAACTGTCACTAAAGCTGCATTGCGTAAGGCCGAAGATCCAACTAACCGCTATTGGACGATTAGTGAGCAACCCGCGTGGGAACTTTTAAAAAAATGGTGTGAGGTGAACGAGCATTTCGCATATTACTGTTTTCGGGAGGCGTGTGGATTGAGCGCGCATCCTAATGAAGAAAGATTCTTAGCCTGGGCAGATACCAATCAAATAAGTTTGAACGTACTATTTTCAACAATTCCTATTGAAACCACCCACCTCCTCGACATGAGTGTTGGCAGCACTATTTTAGGAAATCTGGGAGAATACAGTGATCCGGAGATAGCGGCTTACAAGCTTGCGCAGTTTCAGAAAAAAATACCAAACACGCTATTGGCTAATGGTTATTTGGAGATTAGGCCTTTTTATACCACTGCTGCTTTCAAAAGTGAGGGCAACAATGGACCCCAATACCGAACCGTGCACTTAGGTACCGATTTTTGGGTGCCGGCCGAAACACCCGTGCATAGTCCGTATGATGGAAAAGTAAAGATCGTGCATCATAACGATTACGATAAAGATTATGGTCCAATGGTGATCCTAGAACATCAAGCCGAGGATTTCCTCTTTTACACACTCTACGGGCATTTAACCTTATCATCTTTATCGCTTCTGAAAGCAGGGCAACAAATTTCGGCAGGAACTTGTATCGGTTATATTGGAGCTCCGCATGAGAATGGGAATTGGGCACCACATTTGCATTTTCAGATCATCTTGGATCTATTAGATAACAATGAAAATTTTAATGGTGTGGCATTGCCTTCGGAAATTCCTGTTTGGAGCAGTATTTGTCCCGATCCGAATCGAATGTTCAAAGAATCGCTTACGCCTTCCGAAGCAACTAAAACCGAAAAAGAACTTCTCGATTTTAGAGAGAGACACCTTGGCAAAGGCCTTAGCGTATCGTACAGCAAACCCCTTCATATTGTTCGCGGTCAAGGCGTGCATCTACTTGATATTGAAGGAAGAAAATACCTCGATACCGTGAATAATGTTAATCATGTTGGACATCAACATCCTGCCGTCGTGGCTGCCGGCCAAGCACAAATGGCCGTTCTAAATACCAATACGCGTTACTTGCACCAAGAATTGGTGGCATATTCTAATGCTTTACTAAAAAAATTACCTCCTGAACTTTGCGTGCTTCATTTTGTAAACTCGGGTAGTGAAGCCAACGAATTGGCCTTGCGCATGGCAAAAACGGTAACCGGGCAAAGCGATACGATCGCCATCGAAGTTGGATATCACGGAAACACCAATGCCGTTATGGAGGTGAGCTCATATAAGTTTGATGGAAAAGGGGGTGCCGGTAAACCAAACACAACACATATATTACCCCTCCCCGACCCGTTTCGAGGCATATACGCATCCAATTCAAACTGTGGGAGTGACTATGCCGCTCATACAAAAACGATCATTGAGAACCTCAATAAGAAAAACCGAGGTGTGGCGGCCTTTATAGGCGAAACCCTTATTAGTTGCGGGGGCCAAATTACGCCTCCTAAGAATTACTTTAAAGAAGTGTACCAACATATTCGAGAGGCTGGCGGACTGTGCATTGCCGATGAAGTACAAACCGGATTTGGCCGAGTAGGCAAGACTTTTTGGGCCTTTGAACTATACGATGTGCTCCCCGATATAGTGACCATGGGCAAGCCTGCCGGAAACGGGCATCCCTTAGCAATAGTAGCCTGTACAAAGGAAGTTGCTGAAGCCTTTAACACCGGCATGGAATTTTTTAATACGTTTGGAGGAAATCCTGTGTCTTGTGCAATTGGACGCACGGTCTTGGAGGTGATTGAAACAGAAAATTTACAGCAAAATGCTTTAAGAATTGGCGCTTACTTAAAAAAAGAATTACAGTCGCTTCAGGCAGAGTTTCCCATTATTGGTGACGTTAGGGGTGAAGGTTTGTTCTTAGGAATTGAACTTACCAACGCGACTAAGCAACCGTTGGCCGACCACGCCTCGTATTTAGCCGACAGAATGCGAGAACTGGGAATCCTGATGAGCACAGACGGACCTGATTATAATGTTCTAAAAATTAAACCTCCTATGATTTTTAGTGAAGAGAACGCAAAAGAACTTATCTTTAGAATGAATACGGTCTTAGAGGAAGATTTTATGAAACACTATTAATTATGAAAAAATCACTTCTATTTGGCATCATCTTACTTACAATGAGTTGTGCCGCTCAAAATATTACGAAAGACAAAGAAGCGATTCTTGCAGTGATGAAAGCACAAGAAACGGCTTGGTCCAACAACGACCTTGAAGGATTCATGGCAGGCTATTGGAAAAACGATTCATTGAAATTTTTTGGTAGCAGTGGGCTCACCAAAGGCTGGGAGCAAACACTGGCAAATTACAAGAAGGGATATCCAACAAAAGAGCATGCCGGAACATTAACCTTTACGATACGTGATATTTCGCCTATTTCTGAAAACAGTTATTGGGTAATGGGTGCTTATTATCTGAAACGATCGGTGGGAGATGCAAATGGCGTATTTATGATCATCTTCAAGAAAATAGATGGCGAGTGGAAAATTGTAGCAGACATGTCGTGCTAACGCGCTAATTCCCCTTGATTCGGGCCCATAGATCCATCAGCAAGTTCTTGGCATCACCTCTATCTTTAGGCTCTTCGATCACCTCAACTCCTTCCGAAGTATGTCGTAGCAAATAACTAAAAGCATATTGCTCACTTTGAGGGTCTACACTTAACATTCCGAAGCGAAGATCATTTAAATAAATAGCACCCTCTTTTTCTTTAATGGTATACCACCCATTCGTGATCTTAATAAGTCGTTGCACCTTTTCTTCCGAACGAAGTTCCTCTAAAGCCGCATGATTCCTTGGATGCTTATAGAAGCGTATGGGCTTGGTATCGAAGAACGAATAATCGCCAATTAAAAAAGCTTCTTCTGTTTCCACATTGGCCGTCCATAGTATCGTATTCAAGGGGCTAGGCTTAGTCTCAATGGCTAAATAGGCAATGTTTTGTTCGGAAAGTGCCGAAGTAAATTTGTTATAGGTAATTCCTTTTAAAACAAGCGTTACAAGCAAATAACTACTACTTATAATGAGACCTGCTTTATTGTATTTGTTCCTTTTTCGGCTTCCTCTTTTCTGAAAAAGCACCAAAACTACACACACTAAGAACGGGAGCGTATACAATGGATCGATCACAAAAATATTCTTATACGCCAATCTCAAATCTAAGGGCCATAACAACTGAGTTCCCCAGGTGGTATGCGCATCCAACAGCGGGTGTGTAAATAGGCACCAAAAGAACAACCAAGACCATTGCTTCCAGGTCGCCTTTCGCTCCCACTGTGAGATGATCCAACCAAATAAAGGCGCAAAAGCCAAAGAAAAGAAGAGTGAATGTGTGAATCCGCGATGAATTTCGAGTGCGGTAACGGTATCGGTAAAAAACTGCGCTGCTACATCTAGATCGGGTATGGTTCCGGCGATGGCTCCACACAATAGTGCTTTATTACCTACTTTCTTTCCTAATGCGGCTTCGCCTACTGCGGCGCCTAAAACAATTTGAGTTAGTGAATCCATCTAATCGACTATCTGCATTTTTTTAAGTAAGAAAGACGCGTTCATATTCTTACAGATCCCCGGTTTAAAGGTATAATCGAAATACAGTTCACCATCTTCAATTCGCGCATCGAAATAATAATTAGAGACATCGGGCAAGGTCTCGGCAACTTCACAAAGACTTAGATCGTGGGTGGCTATAATTCCTGTAGCGTTCCCTCTCACCAATTTTTCTACGAACTTTTTAGATCCTATCGCTTTATCGGTACTGTTAGTTCCTTTTAAGATTTCATCGAGTATTATAAAATAGCGGTCTGTTTTTATGGCATCAACGATAAACTTTAACCGTTTCAATTCACTAAAGAAGTAAGATTCGTCATCGGTCAGGCTATCCGTGGTTCGCATGCTCGTAATAAGTTTGATAGGACGATAGTTCGCAGCCTCCGCATTGGTTGGCAGACCAACATTTCCAAGAACGATCTGCAACGCCACGGTACGCAAAAAAGTACTTTTACCCGCCATATTGGCTCCGGTAACAATAAAGAATGCTTCCTCTTCAATTTGCAAATTATTGGCCACAGCTGTGTCCGGTGGTAAAAGAGGATGAGCTGCATTGGTAAGCTGTAATACCGGTCCCGTTTTTTGTATGGTTGGAAATACGTGTTCGGGATGGTTAAAGCAATAGTTGGCCAAACTGTTATAGGCATCGAAAAAAGAGATAGTCGTAAACCAAGTCGCTACATGGTCACCATAAGTAGCTATCCATTTTTCAATATTATGCGATTGTCGCAGATCGCGCAGCATAAATCCGTTGGCCAAAACGCCAATTAACATATTGTTGCGTTGGTCCAAGGCATCCAGATGTCTGGCAAATCTTTTTACCGCGGTTGAAGCCTTCTGAGATTTAGTGTTGATCGCTTGGCTTTTTTCTGAAAGTAATTGTGAATTAAATTCTTGTTGCTCTATTGCTTCCATCAGTTTATGGAATTGCTCGAAGGTGCTTTGAATTTTTGCAGTATGACTAGCAAGTTCGTTCACCTTTTTCAAATAGCGCCCCGAAATTGCCAAACCAAGCAAGAACCAACCAAAAACCACATACCCTGAGATAAATCCGAAGAAATAAGTCACAAAAAGCGATACAGAAATTATGGAGAACGCCAATGAGATCCATTTAATGCCTTTAAAAACAAACGGTTTGTACGAATCCAGCCAACGCACGACGCTAGCAGCCGAAACTTCGGTTGCAACTAAGGAAGCAATAGCCGAAAATCGTTGTCGCCATTCTGGCACGTTAGACAGCTCTTCCATCGCCTTTTGTTTTTGCTCGATGGCTTCGGTCGTATTTTGGGTAAGTAATCTTGCCAGTGTATCTGCTCCACTCTTTAAGGAGGTTCGATTAAGGTACTGGTAGAATGAACCTCTTCCGAAGAGATCGATATCCTGACTAAAAAAATGGGTTGCATCCTTATATTCCGAACCATCGGGCAAGTGATGAAACTGTCTATTCAAAACGGTGAGTTCCGTTTCATTGATCTCGATGAGTGCCTCCTTTAGCTTCTTTTTATACTGCAATCTGTTATGGCGCGTCACAAGGAAAACGAAGAGCAAAATACCTGCTAACAACACGCCAATAAACAACGCAGTAGTTGGGAAGGTAAAATAAGCTGCCACGCAAAGTGCGACAAAAAGTAACAGCCGGATAAGACTTGAAGCCGCTAATTGTCGTTGTAATTGCTTTCTTTCTTCGGAATGTTTCTCAATATTTGACGCATAAAATTGGGATGGAGTCTGTTTCATAGTTCGGCTAATTCGGCCTTCAATTTTTTTGTTAAGCTCTGCACCACCAAGTCGTACGAATGGTCTATAAGTTCGTATAGCAAGTCGTCGGGCACCGATCGCTCTAATTCTACCGTATTCCACAGTTTCTTGTTCATGTGGTATCCCGGTGTGATAAGCCCATCGTACGTTTCTCTAAGCTCAATGGCTCGTTCCGGATCACATTTTAAATTAGCACGAGCCGGGTGGTATTCCAGTCCGGATAGTGCAAACATCTTGCCCATTACTTTAAAAACTAAAGTTTTTTCATCGAACGGAAACGATTCGGACACCCCTTTTTTGGTCAGACAGTACTTTCGAAATTCTTCAATATTCATGTCATTTGATTTTATACCCTAAAGCCGGTTTATCGTCGAGGTAGATCAATAAATTGGATCTTCCCATTTCAATGGGTATGGTAAATTCCACAGCATTGGCATCGGTTGTAAACTCGTTAATACGGATAACCTCATCTCCATACGAATACGAAATTCGATCGGGTGAAATGTTCGTAATTCGAAAGGGGATCTCTCCAAAATAGGCATCAGATCGCAACAGGCCTTCGGAAGGTGTTTCCAGATTCGTGAGCAGCAATGTCTTTTCGATGATCAACGGTCTTCTAGAAAATTCTTCACGGCTCACCGGGTGATCTACAAAGGCGTCTTCAAAGATATCTGGATAATGTGTTTTAAAAAAATGTTCGGGTGGTGTTTTATAAAAGTAGTACGACGGATCTTTAATGAATTCACCATTAAATCTTCCGGCACCCCATGTTGGGTCGAACAAGTATGGTTTGCCATCGATAACGGCCACATTCCACATATGGTTGGTGTTGTACTTTCGCCCAATATCTTTAAAATGGGTCTTGGTATCGCCTCGAACCAAGTAATTTTGTATTCCTTGGAGTTCACATAGTCGCTCGAACAACATGGCGTAACCTTCACAGACAGCCACCCCTTTTTGTAAGGTACGTTTAATGATCTTTTCTCGTGTTTTTTCTTCTTTTTGATTGCGCTCTCTATAGTTTTTAAAACTGTAATTAAATTGTTTGTACTCATCGGGATCATAACGTACGTTTTCAATGATCCACGTATAAATAGCGCGCACTTTATCTTCTTCGGAAGTAAAATCTCGCGTGATAAATCGCGAGAGTTGTTCTGGGGTATCAAACTCGGTAGGATATAACTGAATGCTTGCATCTACGCGTTCATACTCCTGAGCATAGCTACTACCAACAACACTTAAAACAACAAGCATCCACACCCCAAAGTTTTGGAAAAACCTTGCTGCAACTTGTGTAGTGTTACTGGGTGTTAAACTCATCATTTTTCTGAAAGTGATTTTTGGTTTGAATCGGGTACATTGATCGCAGAATAATCCAATTTCCAATTGATGGTCTCGGCTAATTTCTCGATCATTTGAAGCGTGTCTACCCCTTGTTGAGCTGCTTCTTGCATTACACCACTACCCGGCACTTTATCGACTATATGTTGTTTGGCTTCTGCAGTGATCTCCGAAAGATCGGAAGCTGTAAACGGGTTAGCCCACCCCTCTTTCTTATCGTAGTACTTAAAATCGGTTTCTATGGTAAGTAATTCCGGTTTGGGAAAATTAGTGATCTTGATAGTTCGGGTCTTGGTATCGGCATCCATCGTGATCTTGGTAAGATCGAAACCTACGTGGGCCTTGGCTTCAATAAGCACTAGTGCTTTTTTCTTTCCGAGGAAAAGCGACAGCCACTTATCTTTTACATTCTCGTAATGATATATTTCAGAAAAATCGCCTTCTACCGTTATAAATTTACAAACGGCCCGAATTCGTTCCATTAAAACTACCGACTGTCGATCGGTTCGATGCTGTTTCCGAAGCATAGAAAATCGGCCAAACACAAAGTAAGCCACAATGGCTCCAACGGCCAATCCTAAAAACAATAATTCCATATCAATTTCTTCCTATTCCACCCAAATGGGTATGCTTAAAGTCATCTGTGTATTTTAATCCGAAGCCAACGGCACGGTCTAATGCCGAGTGCGAAAACAGGATAACGCCTACTAATGTATAAAATTCACCCCAAAACAACCATCCTAACGCAATAAATACAACAGCTATCGCCTTGTGGTGGAATACATTATAAGTGATTGCTCCAATTTTAGGGTTAAACACATAACCCAACATTCCTATGTCCGGAAGCAGTAGCAAGGCCGGAAACCACCACCATGCGAAAGATAGTTGCGAAAACAATAGAATACCTAATAGTAGTTGAGCCCATTCTTCAAGGCGTAGCAGTGTTTTCATCTATAACAATTTAAATAATACCGGTTTGCTGGGTGTGGCGTCATTATGAAAAGGGGCTATTTGCAAATTTAGAAGATAAGCACCGTCTTTAATTTCGTTCGCTACATAGATAAACTCGGTAATAGTTGCGTTGGTGCGCGGAGCTTGTGGGTAATTCCAAAACGCCTTATGCGCGAGTAATTTTCCTTCGTCTTTTTCCTTATCGACCGAAGGAAGGTCTATGAGCAGATGCTTTACTCCCAATTCGCGTAAATAGCTTGCAGCATCCTCATGCAGATACGGCCAATTAGTATGTGAGTAATTTCGTGTCATTTTACTTTTGGTATTTGGTAGGGTCCTTATGATCACGGCCTCCGGATTCTTACCGTCTAATAACTGTTTTACATGAGCGCCGGATATTATTTGATCATCACCTACCGTTTCCGGCACGACTGATATTACTTCAGCAAAAAAGAAATAACTTTTCAAGGCCTCATTGATCGAATAAAATGTATCACTTATATGCCCTACACATTCGGTATGCGTACCATGGGCGTGCGGATTAAAATTGATGTTGTTAAAATTTATGGAAGCACCTTCTTTTACAGATCCTACCCAATTATCCATACTCACGGGTTCGATCTTTGGTGTATCAAGATACCAAGCCAATGGGTTTTCTTTAGAATTTTTTAAAGGGATGGAAATGTCTAAGGGTTCGGAAAGGTCGACAGTTCGAAGATCAGAATGAATATTAAATGTAGCTTTCATAAGAATTTTATTCAGTCTAAATTTACTAAGAATAAACTTGCTGCGATCCCATCGCTTAAAAACTTCCCCTTTTTCGTTACCCGTAAGTGATCGTCCTGTTGTATAAGCATGTTAGAACGTAGATGTGATCGCGCCTCTTGCAATAAATATTCTTTTCTTTTTGTTCCAAATTGTTCTGCAACCTCAATAAGCGACACACCTTCTTGTGTTCGCAGACGTGTCATAACATATTCGTTGTACCTATCGGTGGTCGATAACTTTTCTCGTTCTATAGGCAAGGCATCTTTTTCAATATGCTGAATGTATTTTGTGTTATTACGAACGTTCCAGCTACGACAATACCCATCGTAACTATGCGCCGACGGCCCCACTCCTAAATACGGTTTTCCGTGCCAATAGGCCATATTGTTCCTAGAATGAAATCCGGGTTTGCCGAAATTAGAGAACTCATAATTAATATAGCCTTTCTTCTCGGTAGCTTCGACCAGTATGGCATGGTGTTGTTGTGCCAAATCATCGTCTACAGGAGCAATCAAACCCTTTTCTATAAAGTGATGTAAAGCAGTGTCTTGTTCTACTGTTAGGGCATAGCACGACAAATGCGGTACTTGAAATTTGAATGCTTGTTCTAAATTTAGAATCCATCGTTCTTCGCTCATATTGGGAATGCCGTAAATAAGATCGATGCTTATATTTTGAAAATACTGAGCTGCCAATTCGATAGATCGTATTGCTTCGGAAGCGTTATGTGCTCTATTCATTAGTTTTAGATCTTCTTCAAAGAACGATTGCACTCCAATACTAAGTCGGTTGATCCCTGCTTTTTTTAAGGCAATTAGCACAGCTTCAGAAAGGTCGTCGGGATTGGCCTCGAGTGTTATTTCGGGCTTTTCTGAAACGGCAAAATGCGTGTGTATTATTTGAAGTAAGTATTCAATTTCTTCCGAAGTGAGCAAACTAGGCGTGCCACCCCCAAAGTAAATAGTTTCAATAGTACTTGTTACTTCCTCTTTTCTTAACTGCAGTTCTCGTCCTAGGGCTTGCACAAGTTGAGACTTCTTTTTTAACGACGTAGAAAAATGGAAATCGCAATAATGACAGGCCTGCTTACAAAAAGGAATATGAAGATAAATACCGCCCATGATTAATTTAGATATACTGTATTGTAAAGAAGTGAATCAGTTACTGCTTTCAGGTTATGCTTCACGTTATTTCTTGACCCGATTTTCATTTTGCTTTACGAATGCTGCCCAACCTGTATAATTTTTACCTGTTTCGATCTTCCCTTGATTGTAGAAATGACATACCGCTGCAGCAAGGCCATCGGTGCTGTCTAAGTTCTTAGGCAACTCCTTTAATTGCAACAGACTTTGCAACATTTTTGCTACTTGTTCTTTGCTGGCATTTCCGTTACCGGTGATCGCCATTTTTATCTTTTTCGGCGAATATTCGGTAATAGGAACTTCGCGTGACAGCCCTGCGGCCATAGCCACTCCCTGTGCCCTTCCTAATTTAAGCATGGATTGCACATTTTTTCCGAAGAAAGGCGCTTCGATAGCGATCTCATCTGGATGGTAGCTATCGATAAGCTCGACAGTGCGTTCAAAAATATGTTTTAGGCGTACATAATGATCGTCATATTTTGAAAGTTGCAATTCGTTTAATTGCAGGAACTGCATCTTCTTCTTTACGACCTTAATTAGACCAAAGCCCATGATGGTAGTTCCCGGATCGATTCCTAAAATAATTTTCTCGCTGCTCATTTCTACGCTGAAATACTGTGTTAGTGAAGTAAGGTGTTGGCACTCGAATTAGAACGCTGATTGTATTTACAAAAAAAACTGTAATTTCGTCCAGCATGGTATCCCTACCCCACAAATCTACGCAATATCTACCAGCAGCCCTAAAAGTTTTTATTTTAGGCGTCACCTTTTGGTTTGTCTATTCAAAGTTAGTTTCGAACGATCAGTTATCGCTCTCGGAATTCTTCCAAACCCTGGCGCGTTCGAGTTCAATAACACTATGGTCGTTCTTGTTTTGTTTCGGTGTAGCAGGACTCAATTGGGCAGCAGAAACGGCTAAATGGAAAGCGCTGGCTTCCACGCTACAGCCCATCAATTTTTCTACCGCTTGGAAACAAACACTAACCGCCCTTACGGTATCGTTAGCAACGCCAAACCGAATTGGAGAATATGGCGCAAAGGCCTATTTTTTCAATACGACACAACGCAAAAAAGTACTGTTGCTCACCTTTTTTTCTAACGGTATGCAATTGTGTATTACTTTTTTGTTTGGCCTTGTAGGACTTGCCTTCGTGCTACTGCGATACGACCTACAACTGTCAATTGGTAAGGGAATCTTCTTGATTTTGGTGATAGGAATAGTGGGTATTATTGGGTATTGGTTGAAAGAAAAGCAATTAGGGATTAAAGGACTTTCTATAGCCGCTGTCATACGATACTTTAGTACACTTCCGAAGCGGATCTGGGTACAAACAACACTCTATGCCGGATTGCGCTACCTACTTTTTAGCAGCTTGTTTCTAATCCTATTGTGGTGTTTTGATGTAACTGCTTCTCTAATTACGCTCTTACCATTGATCTACGCGATGTATCTGTTGGCTTCGATCGTACCCTCGGTGTTCCTACTCGATGTTGTGATTAAAGGAGGAGTCGCAGTTTGGCTCTTTTCACTGGCCGGCATCGATGCCTACCCTGTACTTTGTACAGTATTGGCCATGTGGCTGCTAAACTTTGTTTTTCCTGCGATCGTAGGAAGTTATTATTTACTTCGTTATAAAAAAGAAACACAATGATCATTCTTGGATTTATACTTCTAGCCGCCTATTTGTTTGCGTTAGGAATGTTACTCTATGGAGCGATGTCTATGCCGCGGTTTACTTCGGAAGAAGTCACACCTGTTACTCGCTTTTCGGTGGTAGTCCCATTTAGGAATGAGGCTGATAATTTGCCAAAACTTGTCAATTCGCTATTGAAGCAGCAGTATCCATCGGACTTGTTTGAGCTCATTTTAGTGAACGATGCTTCCGAAGACAATTCGAAAGCGGTTCTTGCAGAAATGTTAGAGGAGGATCATTTACAATCGACACTTCAAAGTGATTTGCCACAGCACAGTATTCTCGATGCAGTACGTACTAGCAATGCTCCAAAAAAAGATGCCATTACCACGGCTGTTTCCAACGCAAATTGCGAATGGATCATTACAACCGATGCCGATTGCACCTTGCCAAAGAACTGGTTACGAAGTTTCGATCAATACATCCAAGCACATAATGCCGTACTTATCGCAGGTCCCGTATGTCTCGACCCTGCAGAATCCTTTCTCCAAAAATTTCAACAGTTAGACGTGTTTAGTCTGCAAACAACGACTATGGGAAGTTTTGCTTGGCAACTGCCATTGCTGTGTAATGGAGCAAATCTGGCCTACAAAAAACAAGTGTTCGAGGCGGTCAACGGATTTATGGGTAACGACCATATTGCAAGTGGAGATGATATTTTTATGCTCGAAAAATGCAAACAGTACAATGCCGGTGAAATTCACTATTTAAAAGCTGAGGATGCTATCGTATCTACCCAAGCCCAATCATCATGGAGGCAAGTCATCTCCCAACGCGTACGTTGGGCATCCAAGACGGCGAATCAAAAAAGTTGGCCTTCAAAGTTATTGGGAACATTGGTGGTTCTCTTCAATATATGGGTATTGGCGGGTCTAGTTTATGCATGTTTTAATACCTCTGCCTTATTTTACGTAATCGCTATTGTTTTGTTGAAACTAGTGTTAGATTACCTATATATGTACAGTACCGCAACATTCTTCCGAAGTAAGCTATCGCTGCCCTCTTTTTTAGGCGGTTCTATACTCTATCCTTTGCTGTTATTGATAATTTTAGTTAAAAGCCTGAAAGGCAGCTATCAATGGAAAGGCAGAAACCTAAAGAAATAATTGTAACTAAATTTATTTTCTTACTTTTAACCGACCAAATCTTAGCCATATGAAACGTGTACTCTTTGTTCTATTCTGCGTTCTGTTTACTAATTTTCTCGTTGCACAACAACAGTATACCGTCGACGGACAGACCTATTCGTTATACACCGAAGTTGATGGCACTTTAACACTGCTTTGGAATAGTGTCGATGGCGAATACCGATATTTTGCCAAAAAAGGAAATTCTATCACCGAATTAAAGAATACCAAAAGCAACGGTTCGTTCCAAGAAGAATATAAAGGAACCCTTCAATTGCTCACCAACGATGCACAGTTGGCAGTAGATGATGTGAAACTTACTAAAAATAGCCTGCGGGATTTTGTGGTTACTTACAATATGGCGGTTGATCCCAACTTTAATGACACCCGAGAAAAAACACCCTTGACAACCCGTCTTGGCGGTTTCGCCGGTATTTCTAACAATGCTTATTTTATTAATCCCGACAACACTTTCCTACCTGTTTTGGGTATCGACCTCGAATTAGTGGAATTAAAAAAACTAAGAAGACACTCCATAAATGTTCAATTTGCGCAAACCATTGCGAGTAGTGACTACGATTTTTCGTCTAGCGAACTATCGTTAAGTTATCGATTCAAGTTTATTAAATCGGATAAGGTTGATCTTTTCCTAAATACAAAATTTGCTTCCTATATCTATGTATCGCGTGATATTACTGTGCAAAATTCGGCCGGTGATGACGAAGTGATCTCGGGCTCTGGAGGTGATCTTCGTACGCCTGGATCGTTTGGGTTAGGGGCCGATATTGCCTTAGGCATGGGCTATCTTACATTGGCGTATAACGACATCGTCTCGGTTGGTTTAGAAACCGGAGACGAATTTCCTGTGTATCTTACAGTTGGCTATAAATTTAGCCTCTAACTTAATGGGTTTGTAAGACTACCGGTAGCGTAAAATGTGTCTTTACCGGAATCCCTCGTTTATACGCAGGCGCGACAAGTGCTAAGGAATCGATATGTTGTACGAGCCAGTTCTCCAATCTTGGAAATTGTTTTCTTGTGAGGCTGTCCATTTTAATATTTACTACGGAAAGTGTTGCGTTCTCTGAAACCAAGAACTCTAGCATTAATGTATCTAACAAAGGTTGCGAGGCTACTATATTTCGTGTTTGTATGGATTGGTACAAGTTGTTAGACAAGGTCGATTCGAAACACGAACGAAGGGCTTTTTTTTCTGAAAAATCACTACACTCGGCAAAAACAGGGTATTGATCCACATCTTTCCAATCGATCGCCTTTATTTCTTCTTCGTAAAATGTTTCCGTAGAAATTTTCTCCGTTTCGAAGAATTGACATGAACTTGCCAAAACCAATAAAAAAAGTGAAAAAATCGTGTGTTTCATACTACCTCAACTAGTTACCCGAAAAGTACAAATTTTGAAGAAACTTAGTCTTTGGAATAATGTAATTCTTTTTTTAGGTCACTTAGTCGTTGTTTAGCCAGTTCACGAAATCGTCCGGTTTCTCCGTGCTGTTCGAGATAGGTCTCATAATATTGAATAATTGTTTCAATATCCTCAAAATAGTTGTCGGCCGCAACTGCAAACTGATATGCCACCATCTCATCTTTCGGATTTTCGGAAAATGCATGCTTCATCATTTCAAAGACTTGCCGGTTATCTCCTTTCCGTTTGTAAATAGTGGCGAGTGTCATAAATTCAGTATCTAACGGAACCTGCTGTAGCGCTATCGATAATTCTATATGTCGAATGGCCTTCTCGTATTCTTTAAGCGACATAAACACCTTCCCTACGTGGTAGTGCCACGACGGATTTTTATCATCGTATGTATTAATTAATATGGTAAACTGCTCAAGTGCCTCCTCAAATTGATTGGTACGCATATAGCTAATCCCTAAATTTTCATGCAGCTGTTCATTACTCTGATTCAAGGATACAAGATGCTCGTAGTGTTTTAAGGCTTGGTGATAATTACGACTATAATAGCTACTTAATGCCGCTAAGGTTAGAAAACGTATGCTGTTTGGGTCTGTTTTTAACCCTTGTTCAATAATTGGTTGGGCCTTATCAAAATCCCGCTTTTCTACCGCACGTCGCGCTACTTTATAACGTGCGTTTTCATGGGTAGGATCTATTTGTAAGGCATCAGAAAAAAATCGGATTGCTGTTGTATCGTTCAACCGCTCACGGATCAAGCCACGCTGATACAAGAAACTAGCATTTGTGGGATACTCAGTGCTGAGTTGTTTAAAAATGCTGTCGGCTTGACGGTATCGTCCCGCAAATTGAAGCAATTTTCCGTAGCGAAATCGAGGTGTCGCTTTATCCGGAGAATGGGCAATGGCCAGCTCGTAATTTGTTAGTGCCTTGGGCGTATTCCCCAACGCTTCATAACTTTTAGCCAATCGCTCGTACTTTGAGTTATCATGTATGGAGTTGTAATAGTTTATTGCTTCCGTGTAATTTCCGGTAGCATACAGGCTATCGCCCGTTTTTAACACTTTGGTTTGTTCAAGCGTTGAAGCCGAAGGCTGTGCTTCGGCTTCAGAAATAAAGAATACAAAAAATAATATTAGAAATCTATTCATCAATTTCAACAATTATAGGCACCTTGTACGCCACCGCTACGTCTTTTCCATTATGAATACCAGGAGTAAGTGCTGGAAGTTTTCTAAAGACCTCTCTCGTTGCTGCTTCTAGATAGGGTTCGTTAGTGCGTACGGTTAATGCTCCTAAATAACCCGTCTTGTCTATCGTAAATTCGACTATAATACGTTGCCGACCACTTACTCCGGCCGCTTGTAACTCTTTATTCGGAAAGTTATTTACGATCATTTCACTCACCTTTTGAGAAAAGCATTTTTTGTTCTCAGCCTCGTTGGCAACATCTTCACAGCCGGGAAACACCGGTGCTTTATCCAATTGCACAAATGGAACTGCGCCCGACTTCCCTGTACCATTATTCTTGGCATCAAAATTTAAATCGTCTTGAGAAGCATGGGATCGCAACATATTTTGAAGTGTTTCCTTTTCTGCTTCGGAAAGATTCTCCCCATTTTCTAACGCTTGTTTTAATTCAGCTATATGTTGTGCGACCGTATCGGGC
>JYMV01015380.1_pt1 | contig 22075 bp, 13 predicted proteins | sample 338911 | NCBI WGS metagenome assembly JYMV01 (sample SAMN03354496, study PRJNA234377) | hydrothermal vent metagenome | biome: Deep sea; feature: Hydrothermal plumes at the Eastern Lau Spreading Center, Western Pacific Ocean; material: Seawater | place: Tonga | collected 2009 | depth 2000 m m
ATTTTCATTTACACTACAGCTTTGTGGTCAATAAAACATAAATTATTTACTCAAACTTGGAAGACATTCCTGCTACAAACATATCAATAGAATCACAATAATTTTGAGAGACTAACACAAATAGTTTTCTTTTATTTTGCTGTCTGAAATTAAAACAAAGATTTCCAGTCCCAAAATGAAATTGAATTATATTTTACTAAAATTATTAACAGACACAAAAGATCTGAATAAATAATCCTATATTTCGAATTAATTATTAAAAAATCAGTTAGAAATTATGGCAGATAAGATTTCCCCAAAGAATGGGCCTTATGTACTAGAAGCCAAACCTGGACGCTACTCCTGGTGTTCTTGTGGGCATAGTGAGAACCAGCCTTTTTGTGATAATACCCATAGGGAAAAGAGTAATTTAAAATCAGTGAAGGTTGAAATAGGTGAAACAAAAATGGTGGCATGGTGTGGATGTAAAGAAACAAAAACGCCCCCCTATTGTGATGGATCACACAAATTCATAAAACCTGGAGAAGAATAGGGAAGAAACGAAATGTCAAATTTTAATGACTTTGATAGGTTCTGGAGTTAAATTACCATTTCTCAGCCTTAACAGATAGATGCCAGTAGGCAATGATTCTCCAAATTCAATAATTCCCTCTTTTTGTTCAAAAGGAATGTAAAACAATTCTCTACCAGTGAGATCATACACAAAAACTCCAGCATCTTCATAAATTGTTTTAAAGCTATGACTGAGATTCAAAGAGTTTTTAAACGGATTGGGAAATATTCCAATCCCAGGATTATTATTTTCTTGTCCTATTCCTGTACATGTCTCTACATAAACGTTCATCAATACAGTCGTTGAACAACCTGGATTTGAAGTTGTGAGTGATGCTACAAAAGTTCCGGTAGTATCATATGTATGTGCTGGGTTCTGTAAAACTGATGTATCGCCATCTCCAAATTCCCAATAATAGCTGGACTCGCTGGTAGAAGCACTGGTAAATTGAATTGTTCCCAGATTCCCATTGTTTATACAGACTGTGTCTTCATCTACTGAAAAGCCTGCAATTGGCGTGTTGTATACAACAATATAATCTTGCCAAACCGTAGTTACTGTACCGGCGGAATTGGAAACAGTCATCGTAACATCGAAAGTTCCGGCACTTGTATATTCTACAGAAGGGTTGCTGATTGAAGACGTTTCCGGATTTCCTCCTTCAAAGGTCCATGAAGGCAAGCCCCCCCCCTGTTGAATTATCTATAAATTGTATTATGCCATTGGTGCCTAGAGAATCAAGTACGCAAATGGCATTCTGGTCAGATGAGAAGGCCACGGTTGGAGGCAGGCCATTATCCGTTATCCAGAATTTATCAAATCCGGCTTCAACCAAATGTCCTCCTTGAAGATCTGCTGTTATCACTACAAGCTGCATATTTGCTGTTGGGTTGATATAATCAGCAATCCTGATTTCGTTAAAAACCCAAGTGGAATTATTTGAGCTTATCGATGAAACTGTCTCAATTGTTACACTAGTGCTGCCATTATCCAGCATGACATATAGTGTGTCATTTGGTGCACCATTGCCGCCATCATTAAAAAACCAGCGGTAATAGCTTAAATACGGATCGTTGTAATTTCCTAAATCAAATACAGGGGATGATAATATTGTATTTCCACCATCCACATCATCATTACCTACACCTCCAGAAGAGCTGTTTCCTGTAACATAAGCCATTCCCAGACAATCTGTATTAACATCGTCTCCTGGATTGGCATCAGAGCCATTATAATTGGTCCCAAAGGGATTGTCTCTTTCCCAATTACCGGCATTGGCAGTACCTACCTCTGTCCAACCAAAATCAAAGCTAAAGTCATCATACAAACCAGTGTCCAGGGAAATAGCTAAGGAGCTGGTAGTAGAATCGATATACATCGAGAAACATTTTGTTATATAACCCCATTTTCCAGCAACTATATTATAGGTCCCTTCAAATATTGATGATAAGGAAAAGTTACCTGAACCATCAGTTACAAAGTCATATGAGCCACTGTTGCTTTCCAAGCGTACATTGGCACCTCCAACTGGTAATCCTGAAGAAAGCTCGTTTACGTTTCCCGGAATTGAAAAAGCTACTAATGAATCAAGCTGCGCATCAAGTGTCGTTAAAACCCCATTGGTGAGTGTAGCCGGTAAGGTATCGTTATTATACCCAGGAGCAGAAAAGACTACCTGGTATGACCCTGCAGCACTAAGTCCGAAGTTATAATTACCTGAGATATCCGTATTGTCGGTATTGGCTGTAGTAAGAATTTCAACTGTTGCATTGGTAATTGGGCTTCCTGAACCAAAAGCGGTAACCTGGCCTTCAAGATAGCAACCCCTAAGATAGGTTACCCCCAAGATATATAAGCCATTATTAATATCTGAGACAATTACATTTCCGGAGGGAAGCCATGGATAAACTCCCCACGCACCACTAAATCCATTTCCTGCTCCCTGTGTATAAGTATCATAATTCCCAACTTCAACCATATTATTTGGCCTGCTCACATCATGTATGGTTACCCCATCTTTATAGTAAGAGGTGATGAGGTATTCATTCATAAAATGTGTATTGTGAGGAATTACACCAGAGCCATCATTGGACCTGATTCTATCTAATTCAGTAATATTGGAAATATTAGAGACATCATATGCCGCAATAAAGGCATTGCTTTTTTCATCTGTAGTATACAAGGTGTTCCCATCATCTGATATCCAACAATTGTGGGTAAAGTTATTGGGGGTATTTTTGGTTCCTAAAATTTGCGGATTAGATTTATTTGAAACATCAACCGCAACAAGAAATCCATTATTAATAGCCCCTCCCCATAAAGTGTCTCCCCTTGCCATACCATCGTGCAAATAGTAATCATCAAAAATCCCTATTTCAAGCGGGTTCATGGGATCGATAGTCAGGTCCAATAATATGGCGCCACCGTTACTGTAGTTTGCTCCGATAATATAGGCCACGCCATTTTCATCGATATATAAATTATGAGCTGAGCTAAACTGATATGAAGATCCGTTATAACTTGAGGTAGCTGGTGTTGTAGTATTAGGTAAATTACTCAGATCGATGATAAACAGTCCGCCGTTGGACTCATTGGTAATATAGGCATGCTTGTTCCAGGTCTTGATATCCCTCCAAGTGGATGATGCCCCTGGAAAGAAAAACAGCTCATTGGGATTGGCAGGATCTGTAATGTCCACCACAGAAACTCCATCATAGACACCTACTATTGCATATTCATTGCCTACACTATCAACATAGCCCCAAATATCACTTAGCTCCTGACTATAGGTTAATTTCCCTAAAAGATTCATGTTATTTTGTGCAAATATAGATTGACCATATCCTGCTATTAAAAAGAGGGTAAGTATTAAAGACTTTTTCATTTTCTACTGCTGTGTTTGATTAACAAAACCATATATCAAATGTTTCAAATTGATATATTTTCCCACATAATTTAAAGACATAAAACTGCCCTATTGCAATGCAATATAGAAATAAAAATTTGGAAAAGATTAGAAAGAAAGCATAATATGTGGCTTATAGCACAATTAGCCATACATTTAAATACTGTTGTGCATAATCAAATTGGTACCGGATATCTTATAAATCCAGTTTTATCTGAGCATCATCATCATCATCAGAGGATTCTTCATTTTTGCTTTTGGAGCTGCTCTTTTTTGAATTAGGCTCGTGGTCAGATACAGGATCAGTTTCTTTAAGAGACTCTAAGTCTTCTTTATAGTCCTGAATTAATTCTTTATTTACTATATCTTCTTGGTATTTATCTTCAGCTTCTTCCTCAATTTCAGCCAAAGGTTCCAGTTCATTAATACTTTTAATTTTAACTGCAGAAAGTCTGTTTCCAAGTGCTTTAACCCCCTTAACAGCAATGAATTCTGAAAGTTTGATAACCTCATTAGGTTTGTTTGTATCGGTTTTGCTCTTGGCAAATGCAAGCTCTATTACCGGAAAAGAATCCGTAAAAGCAAATTCAAGAAAAGAGTCTGCATGGTCTGTAATAAATTTCATTTTTTTATCTGTGGATTCAATAAGAAAACGCTTAACAAAATAATGCTGTTTAGAGCCATCATAATAAATTGCAGTAACAGGCCTATTTGGATTCCATTTGCCAATAAAAATCATGTCTTCATCAAAATGGTTGGATAGGCTGTAAGAATACAATTGTAATTCGCCGGATTGCATAATAGTTAATATCTTATCATTACCGCTAAACTCACCTAAATAGTCACCTCTCTCATCAACATTAAGACGCTGCACTGAATCATCAAACCACATTTTCCTTGCACCAAGTGTTGATACCCCTTTTTCTTTTTGGATAATTTTGGATACAGTGTGTTTTGTTAAGATATTACCCCCTGCTGCACGGCCTTTTATTGAAACATCCCCAAAGTCAAGTTCAAATTTGGTCTTCTTCAGTTTCGGCTTAGCACGAAGGTTTACTATCAGAACTTCAGACTCACCATTTGGGTTTGCCGTAAAGTACAAGACTTTAGATCCATCTTTACCCTTGGTTAGCGGATATTCTTTGTCTCTGGTAATTCCGGTTACAGCAAAACGCTTCATCAAAACATTGCCTCTAGTACCATCCTGATATATCATATTATAAATGGTTCTAGTATCTCCTTTTTTCCATATTCCTATATGAACAATGTCTTTACCAATAAAGGCCTTAGGGGAAATCTTGGTTATCTTCATTGTGCCATCCTTTCTAAAAACAACAACATCATCAATATCAGAACAATCGCACACAAACTCATCCTTCTTCATTCCAAAACCTGCAAAGCCCTCTTCCCTGCTAACATAAAGTTTTACGTTGGCCACAGCAACTTTAGAAGCAACAATGGTATCAAAAGACTTGATTTCTGTTTTTCTGCCTCTGCCCTTTCCATATTTCTTTTTCAGATCCTTAAAATAATCTACCGCATAATCAACAATATTGGCCAGGTGATCTTTAACCTCCTTAAGATCTTCCTCAAGCCTTTGAATATTCTTCTTAACTTTATCAGCATCAAATTTGGATATTCTTTTAATTTTTATTTCTGTAAGCTTAACAATATCATCCTCTGTAACAGGTCTCTTTAATCCTTTCACGTAAGGTTTTAAGCCCTTGTCTATTGCTGAAATAACTGCTTCCCATGTTTCACACTCTTCTATATCTCTATAGATTTTATTTTCTATAAAGATTCTTTCAAGTGATAGATAGTGCCACTGGTCTTCAAGCTCTTTTTGTCTTATCTTCAATTCCAGTTGCAGAAGATACTGTGTATTGGCAGCGACTTTCTGTAATATCTCATTAACTTCCAAGAACATTGGCTTTCCATCTTCTATCACACAGGAGTTTGGCGAGATCGAATTTTCACAATTAGTAAAGGCATAAAGAGCATCTATGGTCTTGTCAGGTGAAGTGCTGGCCGGCAAATGAATCAGGATTTCAACCTTATCTGCTGTATTGTCTTCCACTTTTTTAATCTTTATTTTACCTTTTTGATTGGCCTTAATAATGCTTTCAATGAGACTTGATGTTGTGCTCCCAAAGGGTAGTTCTGAGATAACCAATGTTTTCTTGTCAAGCTGATTAACTTTTGCCCTCACTCTTATTTTTCCTCCACGAAGACCTGCGTTATATTGAGAGATGTCAATTGTGCCGGCTGTAGGGAAATCAGGGAATATTTCTACTTTCTTTCCTCTTAATATCTTAATGCTGGCATCAATCAATTCAATAAAATTATGAGGCATAATTTTACATGCAAGTCCTACGGCAATTCCCTCAACACCTTGTGCAAGCAATAAAGGGAATTTTATTGGCAAGAACTGGGGTTCTTTAGAGCGCCCGTCGTAGGAGGAGAGCCAATTGGTGGTCTTGGCATTAAAAACTACATCCAACGCAAACTTTGAGAGTCTTGCTTCAATATATCTTGGGGCTGCAGCCCTATCACCTGTAAGAATATTTCCCCAATTACCTTGCGTATCTAAAAGCAATTCCTTCTGGCCAAGCTGTACCATAGCATCTCCAATGGATGCATCACCATGGGGATGATATTTCATGGTATGGCCAATTAAATTCGCCACCTTATTATAACGACCATCATCAAGGTCTTTAAAGGAATGTAAGATTCGTCTTTGTACAGGCTTTAGACCATCTTCAATTCCGGGAACAGCTCTTTCAAGAATAACATAGGAGGCATAGTCCAGAAACCAATTCTGGTACATCCCTGAAACATGGACCACATCATGCACATCACCATCATTATTGACATCTGGATCTAGATCAATTTCAGAATTAGTCCGTTCATCTTCCTGTGGCTCTTTTTCAGTTTCTTCTTCAGAATCTTCTATGTTTTCGTCATCGAGCATAAAAATCTATTCTTTGGCTTTTTCTAATTCCCTATTTTCCTCTTGATCTATTGCTGTTTCTTTAAGGAGATCCTTTTCAACCACCAGATTGTCAATTATAAAATCTTGTCTTTGAGGTGTGTTTTTACCCATATAGAAATCAAGCATGGCATCAATAGTAGATTCTTTACCTATAATTACTGGGTCTAACCTAATATCTTTTCCTATAAAATTCTTAAATTCTCCAGGTGAAATTTCTCCCAATCCTTTAAATCGTGTAATCTCAGGGTTAGCCCCAAGTTTACTCATCGCTTGTTGCTTTTCCTCTTCGGAATAACAATAATGTGTTTCACTTTTATTCCTTACGCGGAACAAAGGTGTTTGAAGGATGTACAGGTGTCCATTCTTAACTAAGTCGGGAAAAAACTGAAGGAAAAAAGTGATTAACAACAAGCGAATGTGCATACCATCCACATCTGCATCTGTAGCCAGGATGATATTGTTGTATCTAAGGCCGTCCAGCCCATCTTCTATATTTAATGCCGCCTGAAGAAGGTTAAACTCTTCATTTTCATATACGATCTTCTTTGTAAGACCGTATGAATTAAGCGGCTTTCCTTTCAAGCTAAAAACCGCCTGTGTTTTCACGGACCTGCTTTTTGTAATTGAACCGCTGGCCGAATCACCCTCTGTTATAAAAATGGTTGACTCTAATCTGCCTTCATCATCAGTATTGTAATGGTACTTGCAATCGCGTAGTTTTTTATTGTGTAAGCTCGCTTTTTTCGCTCTTTCTTTTGCGAGCTTCCTTATACCAGACATCTCTTTTCGTTCTCTTTCAGAACGGTTAATTTTCAGCTGAAGCGATTCCGATGTTTCCGGATTTTTATGCAAATAATTATCCAGGGAAGTTTTCAGGAATTCAGATACAAAGGCCCTCATTGATTGTCCTCCTGGCTCAATTTCTTGAGAACCAAGCTTAGTCTTTGTTTGAGACTCAAATATGGGCTCGATTACCTTTACCGACACTGCAGCTACAATAGAAGACCTAATATCCACTGCCTCATAATCCTTATTGTAAAACTCCCGTATTGTTTTAACAACTGCTTCACGAAAGGCTCCTTGGTGGGTGCCTCCTTGCGTGGTATGCTGTCCATTTACAAATGAATAGTATTCCTCTCCATAGGAAGAGCCATGAGTCATGGCAACTTCAATATCATCACCTTTTAAATGAATAATAGGATAAAGTATTTCTCCACTCAAATTATTCTCTAACAAATCAAACAAGCCTTTGTCAGAATGATACTTTTTATCATTGTAGTTAATTGTTAGTCCAGGATTAAGGTAAGCATAGTTCCAAAGCATTTTTTCAATATACTCATTGATATAATGGAACTTTCCAAATATTTTTTCGTCGGGAGAGAATACGATTTTGGTGCCCTTGCGTTTGTTGGTTTGCTTGATCTTTACATCCTCTACCAATTCTCCTCTTTCATAAACTGATGTTTTTATTTGTTCATCCCGAACCGATTGGACCATGAATTTTGCCGACAAGGCATTAACTGCTTTAGTCCCAACCCCATTTAATCCAACAGATTTTTTAAAGGCCCTGGTATCATACTTCGCACCGGTATTGATAATGGAAACGCAGTCATTGACTTTTCCTAAAGGTATACCTCGGCCATAATCTCTTACATATACGGTATTATCTTTAATATTGATGTCGATGCTCTTTCCATTTCCCATAACATGCTCATCAATACAATTGTCTATAGTTTCCTTCAAAAGAATGTATATGCCGTCATCAACGGAAGAGCCATCCCCACATTTACCAATATACATCCCGGGCCGGAAACGTATATGCTCCTTCCAGTCTAACGACTTGATGTCTTCTTCTGTATAATTATTTTCTGCCATAATCCTGTTGAAAAACCTGATTCTTCATCAGAGATGATTTTCGGTAACTTACAAAGTTAAATATTATAGGATTTTAACCTTGTTTTAATCAGGAGAGTTTTCAACATGTTTTTCAACACGCGAACTGACCTAAACAGATGGTCAAACATTAAAGCGAAAATGCATAACATCTCCGTCTTTAACGATGTAATCTTTGCCTTCAATAGACAACTTGCCAGCATTTCTGCAGGCAGTCTCAGACCCATAAGCAACAAAATCATCATAGCCTATTACTTCACCTTTTATAAAACCTTTTTCAAAATCAGTATGGATAACACCTGCCGCCTGTGGGGTTTTTGTCCCTTTTGTAATTGTCCAGGCCCTGACTTCTTTTTCTCCAGCAGTAAAATAGGTTTCCAAATTCAACAGATGATAAGCAGATCGTATTAATTTATTAACTCCCGGCTCTTGCAGCCCCATTGCCTCTAAAAATTCTTGTCTGTCTTCAGCCGAATCCAAGGCAGCAATTTCTGCTTCACTTTCTGCAGCTATTATCAATACTTCCGCATCCTCACCCTTTACAGCTTCCATAACTTGGGCTACATAATCATTGCCATTTATAGCAGAAGCTTCGTCCACATTACATAGATACAATATTGGCTTATTCGTTAATAAGAAAAGGTCTCCTGCCAATTCTTGTTCTTTCTTTTCGAGGCTAACATATCTTGCAGATTTCCCTGATTCTAATGCAGTTTTATACCTTTCTAAAACATTTAAAATTATTAATGCTTCTTTTTCTCCGGTTTTGGAAACCTTTTGTTGCTGCTGGAATCTTTTCTCTATTGTTTCAAGGTCCTTGAGCTGAAGCTCAGTATCAATAATCTCCTTATCTCTCAAAGGGTCAACAGAACCATCCACATGTACCACATTATCATCATCAAAACAGCGAAGGACATGTATTATAGCATCAGTCTCCCTTATATTTCCAAGAAACTGATTGCCCAAGCCCTCTCCTTTACTGGCCCCTTTAACTAAGCCTGCAATATCAACAATCTCAATTGTTGCAGGGACTACTTTCTCCGGAGATACTAATGCTGCCAGTTTATTTAAACGATTATCAGGAACTGTGATCACCCCAATATTTGGCTCTACGGTGCAGAAAGGAAAATTTGCAGCCTGGGCCTGGGCATTGGACAAGCAATTAAACAAAGTAGATTTCCCTACGTTTGGCAATCCTACTATACCACATTTTAAGGCCATATCCTTTTAATTAAGAATTGCAAAAGTACCAATAATATGTTTCCAAATTAATGTATAAAAGTTTTCAACATTGGGCTTATTCTTATCAACATTAGGACGTTAAAGATTATTTAGTAATTACATTTGAGCGAACTAAAAAATCAGTAATTATGCCTCAGGTTATAGGAGAAACTCGAAAGATTATGACAGACATCGATCATTTAAACACTATTTGCTCTCAGACGAGAAGAGACATTATAAGAATGGTACATGCTGTAAAATCAGGCCACCCAGGTGGTTCATTGGGATGCACGGAATTTATGGTTGCGATGTATTTTGATATATTAAGACACAATGCCAAAGAATTTACCATAGGAGGAAATGGCCAGGATGTTTTCTTTTTATCCAATGGTCATATATCCCCTGTATGGTATAGCGTTTTAGCAAGATCAGGATATTTTGATGTTAAGGAGCTTGGAACATTCAGAAAGTTAAACTCAAGACTTCAGGGACACCCTGCTACAGAAGAAGGCCTCCCAGGAGTTAGAATTGCATCTGGCTCGTTGGGACAAGGATTATCTGTTGCTAATGGAACTGCTCTTGGAAAGAAACTCAATGGTGACCAACATCTGGTCTTTGTACTTCATGGTGATGGAGAGCTGCAGGAAGGCCAGGTGTGGGAAGCGGCAATGTTTGCTGCAGGCCATAAAGTAGATAACCTTATTGCCATCGTTGATTATAATGGCCGCCAGATAGACGGCGATTGTGATGATATACTCCCCTTGGGTGATTTAGCTGGTAAGTGGCACACTTTTGGTTGGGATGTATTGGAATTGGAGCATGGAAATGATATGAAAGAAGTCATTAATACCATTAATCTGGCAAAAGACAGAACTGGAAAACAAAGACCTGTTGTAATTCTTATGAAGACGGAAATGGGATTTGGCGTGGATTTTATGATGGGCAGCAATGCCTGGCATGGTATAGCTCCTAATGATGAACAGCTGAAAAGTGCCTTATCGCAATTGGAAGAGACGCTGGGAGATTATTAAAGCTGGTTTTAACTATAATAAAGTAATGGCCCTAAGAATTAATAATTGTGTTATGCAAAGGAATTCCCGAGTAATCGGGGTTTTTTGCTTTATGTTATTATTTATTTTCAATTGTTCTGTTTGCCTTTCTCAAAACCAGAGGCAAGAAACGCCATTAACGAGAATTTTGTTTGTTTTTGATGGCTCACAAAGTATGTATGGCCGTTGGAAAACCGGCATGAAAATAAAGATAGCCCAGAAGTTGCTGGGTGAATTAATAGATAGTATTTCTTATCGTGATGATATCCAACTTGCCTTTCGTGCTTATGGACATCAATATCCAGTTATTTCCAGGGAAAAAAGGAATTGTGAAGACAGTAAGCTTGAAGTTCCCTTTGGAAAGAACAATATTGCAAAAATCAAAAAAAGCTTAAATGCAATACAGCCAAAAGGCACTACACCAATTGCCTATTCTTTAGGACAATCAGCCAATGACTTCCCACCTTGTGATAATTGTCGCAATATCATAATCCTGATCACAGATGGCATTGAAGAATGTGATGGGGATCCATGTGCCGTATCATGGGCCCTGCAAAAGAAGGGGATTATTTTAAAACCTTTTGTAATCGGAATGGGCCTTGATGAGGATATAATGAAGCAGTTTGAGTGTGTCGGCAATTTTTATGATGCAACCAATGAGAAGGTATTCAAAAATGTCCTCAATATTGTAATCTCCCAGGTTTTAAACTCTACTAGTGTTCAAGTCAATCTACTTGATCAATACGGACAACCTACTGAAACGGATGTCAACATGACCTTTTATGACCGGAGAACAAAAGAAATGAGATACAACTATATCCACACAATCAACCACCGGGGAAACCCTGATACAATAGTGATTGATCCATTGGGTGCTTATCAAATGACAGTGCATACGATACCAGCTGTTGAGGTTGACAGTATAAAACTTATCCCTGGAGTACATAATATTATTGCAGCAGATGCACCTCAGGGCCAGCTCTCTTTGAAAATACAGGGAAGAAGTGACTATAAATCTTTGCAGTGTATTGTCAGGCAGCATGGCAAAATGAATACGCTAAATGTTCAGGACTTTAACACCTCAATTAAATACCTGGTTGGTAAATATGACTTAGAGGTACTTTCGTTACCAAGGTTAAATTTTAGCGTTGACATTAAACAAAGTCACACCAATACAGTAGAGATTCCTCAGCCCGGTATCGCTTCAATACTGCTGGCATCCAAAGGTCACGGAGATATTTTTCTTGAAAAAAACAATAAGCTTGAATTGATATACACTATTGATCCCCTCTCAACAAGGGAGACATTGGTTATGCAACCAGGAAGATATCGTTTAATCTTTAAGCCTAAGTCTTCGAGAGAATCTATCTATACCCAGGAAAAATCTTTCAAGATATCATCTGGCACTTCAACACAGGTTCGGCTTTAAGCTGCTCGGCTAATTGCCCAATCTAAAACCTCACCCCCATAACAAGGATATCATCCACCTGCTCGGTGTCTCCTTTCCACTCGGCCAGGGTGATTTCTAAGATGGTTTTCTGCTCGTTCATGGTTTTGTCTTGTATGGATAGCAAGAGATTCTTAAAGTTCTTCATCATGAATTTCTTGTCCTTTGGCCCGCCGAACTGGTCAGGGTAGCCATCAGAGAAGATATAGACCGTATCTCCTTTTTCAAGTTTCATCTCGTGGTGGGTAAAGGGTTTTTGTGCTCCTGTATGAAAACCCACAGGCTGCCTGTCTGGCTTGAGCTCCTGTATTTCTCCTTTTCTAATTATGATCACAGGGCTATAGGCAGCGGCCAGCTGCAGGGTGTATTTCTTGTCCCAGGCGATGAGGACTGCGTCCATGCCGTCTTTCTGGGTTTCTCCCGTTTGTTTTAAGGCATTGATAAATCCTTTCCTTACCTCAAAGAATATCTCGTTGGGTTTAGTGATGCCTTTCTCAACCACAGCCTCATCCAAAAGTGACGAACCTATCATGCTCATAAAAGCTCCAGGCACGCCGTGGCCCGTACAGTCGCAGGCAGCAAGATACACTCTGTCATTGTGATGCTGCATCCAGTAAAAGTCTCCACTAACAATGTCCTTGGGCTGAAAAAGGACAAAACCATCTGGAATGAGCGATAGCTCTTGAGCATCGGGAAGTAAAGCACGTTGTATATTCTCTGCGTATTGTATGCTGTCGGTGATGTTTTTCTTTTGCTCTTCTACCAGTTCTTTTTGTTGTTCTATCACCTTTTTCTGCCTACGGGTAACCTGCAAGCGGTTTAAGATAAAAAAAGCAAAAGCCAATACCATTACAAGGCCTCCTCCTGCAGACCAGGCGATGAACTGCTGTCGCTTTTCCCTCTCTGCTGAGAGGGTCATTTGCTCCTGGTGCTTGGCTTCTGCCAGGGCCTGCTCTTTCTCGTACTTATGCTGGTACTCCAGCTTAATGGCTGCTTCCTTGTTCTCTACGCTGTTTAGGCTGTCACGCATCTCAATGGCTAGTTCGTGCATCTCAAGGGCCTTGGCAGGATACCCGGTTTCTTTGTAAACATTATAAAGCAATGCACTGATTAATTTTATCTCGGCCACCACACCCACCTCCTGCGCTAGGGCCAATCCTTTTTTCGCTAAAGTAATTGTCTCGGAGAAATTACCTTGTTCGTAGTAAATAACACCAATGTATCTGTAAGAGGAAGCCATTCCAGTTTTATTGCCTGTTTCTTCGTAAATCTTTAAGCTTTTATCGTTATACTCAAGGGCCTTTTCATAATTGCCTTGATTGTAGTACATCATCCCAATGCTGTTGTAAGAGCCAGCAATTCCATTTTTATCGCCTAATTCTTCGTGGATCTTTAAGCTTTTATCGGTATACTCAAGGGCCTTTTCATAATTGCCTTGATTACTGTAAATAGCCCCTATGTTGTAGGAAGAGAAAGCAATTCCACTTTTATAGCCTACTTCTTCATTGATCTTTAAACTTTCATCATAATACTCCAGGGCCTGCTCATAATTGCCTAGGCTGTTGAAAGTACCCCCAATTTTAGTATAGGCAAGTCCAATTCCTATTTTATCACTTATTGCCTTATTGATCTTTAGCTCTTTTTGATAATATATTAATGCCTGTTCATAATTGCCTTGTGTCTGGTAAATAAGCCCTATGTTGCCATAGGCAAGTCCAATTCCTCTTTTATCACTTATTTCTTTATTGATCTTTAAGCTTTTTTTAAAATACATTATTGCCTGCTCATTATTGCCTTGGCTACTGTAAATAGCCCCTATGTTGTTGTAAGAGCCTGCTAGGCCTTTTTTATCACCAATTTCTTTTTGGATCTGTAAATTATTCAGATAATACGGCAAGGCCTTTTCTAAATTGCCTTGTCTCCAGTAAATAAGCCCAATGTTCCCATGAGTCCGCGCTATTCCCTTTTTATCGCCTATTTGTTCTCTGCTCTTTAAACTTTTGTTGTAATAATCTAAAGCCTGAATATGATTTCCCCTAATGAAAAAAGAAGATCCTTGTGTATTTAGTGCATCTGCCATCCAATACATATCGCCTAATGTTACTGCTAATTCATGCTGCAACTGTGCAAAATGAAAAGCGCTGTCAGGTTGAGAATACAAATAATCCTTAGCTATTTTATGCATGGCTTTCAATCGGTTGGTGTCGGGTTGAGTTTTGTCGTTCCACACTCCCCGGAGGGAGTCGAGGTTTACGGCCGAGGCCATGGAGAGCCAAAGGCAGAGGGAGGTTATGAGGGTGAGGCGTAGCATAGTCAAATATAAGCTTATTCCTTTGATCAACTTATGCCAAACTCTCTGAACACCTCTTCTGTATGCTCGCCCAGCTGCGGGGCATTGCGATAGACCTCAAAATCAAATGCGCTGAATTTAACAGGTAGCGAAAACTGGGCTACCTCTCCCTCAATTGGATCTGTAGTTTTACAAACCATGTTCCTGGCAAGGGTTTGCTCGTTGTTCATGGCCTCCTGTATGGTAAGAACCGGGCTAACACAGCAATCAACCCCATTAAAGTGATCGACCCACTCAACTTGAGTTTTAGATCCAAACAAGGCTTCAAGGGCAGAAAACACAGCTTCACCCTCATCTCCAGATACCATGTGTTTTTCTCTAAGGTCATCTCTTTCAATAGCAGTACAAAAGCGATCCCAGAACTTGTACTCCAGGGCTGCCAATACCATGAACCTATCATCTTTGGTGGGATAGATGTTATAGCAGTGCAGCATACCATTAAGCATGTCTGAGGTGTCATGTCCAAGCAGAGCTTTGCTGTCTACATTGGCAGCCGCCACCACATTGTGGGCCAGCAGGCCGTCCATTATGGATACATCCAAATACTGTCCTACTCCCTGCAGCTTCTGTTGAACCAATGCAGCCAGGATAGACATGGTTGCACTGAATGTGCCCCCTACAATATCCCCCAATTGAAAATTGGGTATTGCCGGAGATCCAGACGAACCCGGAGCTTGTTTAATGGCACCGGTATATCCTGAAAAGTTAAGATCATGACCGGCACGATCCCTGTAAGGGCCAGTCTGCCCATATCCAGTTATGGAGCAATAGATAATGGAGGGGTTGGCCTTTTTAACCTGCTCATACCCTACCCCATTTTTCTCCAGCACACCAGGACGAAAGCTCTCTACCACCACATCTGCAGAGGCTGCCAATTTCAGGAATATCTCTTTACTCTCTTCTTTTCTAAGGTCAAGAGCAACAGACCGCTTATTTCTGTTAATAGACAAGAAGAATTTAGAGGTCTTCTTTTGAATGGGAGGAACTGTTCTGGCATAATCTCCTGAGAGAGGATCCTCAATCTTGATCACATCAGCACCCAGGTCTGCCAAATGCAGCGTACACATGGGGCCCGGCAGCAGGCGTGAAAGGTCCAGCACGGTAATTCCAGCTAAGGGCAGGTTGGACATATATCTAATTTGACTTATTAATTTAACGATCAATAAAAACTTTTTCCCTCAGCTGCCATGGTCTTAAGCAAAGCAGGAGGTTGGAACCTCGGTCCATGTTTTTCAGCCAATTCCTCACATTCCTTTACGAAATGATCTATGCCAATGCCATCCAGGAATGACATAATGCCCCCGGTAAAAGGAGGAAAACCAATACCCAAAATAGAACCAATGTCTGCTGATTCAGGTGTTGTTACGATATTTTCCTCATAAGCCTTTGCCGCTTCAATTGCCTGTATGTAAAGCAGGCGTTTTTCTACTTCTGCCACCTCTGGCTGTTCTTCTTTTGGAGGGTAATGTTTAACAAGGTCAGGCCAGATATATTTCTTTTGGCCCTTTGGATGCTCGTAAAAACCCTTTCCTGCTTTTTTACCAGGCCGTTCAAATTCCTCCATAAAACGGTTTACAATATCAATGGCCTTGCCTTCATACTTTTTGCCTGTATCCTTCTCAGTCTGCTTGTGTATCTTATACATCAGCTCTATGCTTACCTCATCAGATATGGCCAGTGGCCCTACAGGCATGCCTGCCATTCTTCCAGCATTTTCTATTAAAGGCGGAACCACTCCTTCAGCCAGACATTCCAGTCCCTCGAAAATATAAGTGGAGAAAACCCGGGAAGTATAAAATCCTCTGCCATCATTAACTACGATCGGTGTTTTTCCAATCTTAAGCGTGAAATCTACACATGCTGCAATAGCATGGTCTGAAGTTTTCTCTCCTACAATGATCTCCACCAGCGGCATCTTGTCTACAGGAGAGAAAAAATGGAGTCCGATAAAATTTTCAGGCCGTTCTGCTGCTTCTGCCAGACCTGTAATGGGCAAGGTAGATGTGTTGGAAGCAAATACTGCATCCTTTTCCATGACTGTTTCAGACTCCTTGGTTACAATAGCCTTTAGGCCTCTGTCTTCAAAAACAGCTTCTATAACTAGCTGACAATTAGACACATCACTAGCATTATCTGTAGTTTTTATTTTAGATAAAAACACATCGTATTCTTCCTGAGTTATCCATCCTCTTGATAATTTTTTTGAGAGTAGCTTCTCGCTGTATTCCTTTCCCTTTTCTGCACCCTCTAAAGAAACATCTTTAAGCACCACATCCAAACCAGCCCTGGCAGATACATAGGCGATACCAGCGCCCATCATGCCTGCTCCCAATATGCCAATTTTGTCAATTTCAAGCTTGGGAACGTCAGGACGAGCTACGCCTTTATTGGCATCGTTAAGATTAAAGAACAGGGTTCTTATCATTGCTTTGGCCTCCTTGGAAAGCACACATCTGGCAAAATACGAGGTTTCCACAGCTAAGCCTTTTTCAATGGGCATCTGAAGACCTTCGAAGACGCAGTTCAATATGTCCTTTGCATTGGGGTAATTATCATAAGTCTTTTTAACCAATAATCCGGCCGCACCGCCAAATACCATCATGCTGTTTTTGGTCTGCACTCCTCCTCCAGGAACTTTAAACTTCTTCACATCCCATGGCTGTACAGCATTACCTTCCTCCTTTATCCATTTAATAGCAGCTGGGATCAGCTCTTCCTGTGTTTCCACTATTGCATCAATCATCCCCTGCGCTTGCGCTTCCTTTGGACGGTACCTTTTTCCTTCCATAAGGGCTTGCAGAGAGGGTTGGATTCCGATAAGCCGGGGCAATCGTTGTGTTCCTCCACTACCAGGAAGAAGACCTAGCGTAACTTCCGGTAACCCCACCGTGGCCGTGTCGCTGGAAACCATAATTCTATGATGGCAGGCAAGGCAAATTTCGTAACCTCCCCCCAAGGCAGTTCCGTTTATGGCAGCTACTACCGGCTTACCACTTGTTTCCAGCTTTCTCATCGAAGCATCCAGGATGTTTACCCCTTCTATGATCTGGGCCGCATCATCTGCCTGCAGCAAGGTTTTAAGATCTCCACCAACAAAAAAGTCTTTCTTGGCAGAGGCCAGCACCACGCCTTTTACTTTTTCGTCGGCAACTACCTTGTCAATAGTTTCTCTATAAGCCAAGATAAATGCCGGGTTCATCAAATTTACCGACCCCTCCGGGTTATTCATAGTGAGTACCGCAACATCTTCACTTTCTATCCTGTAATCTATCATCTTAATACTATTAGATTTTTATTCATTGATAGTCCATTTTTCTTTAAATAAAGGCAATACATACCAGGTGATAAGAGCTGGCCAGAATCATCACTGCCATTCCACGTCATGGTGTGCTCCCCTGCTCCCATATGTCCGGCAAAAATTGTTTTCACGAGCCTGCCGTATAGATCACTGACCTCCAGGATAACCTCTTCTGAGACTAAAAGATCAAATGCAATTTGAACCTTTTCATTGAAGGGATTCGGATATGCGCTAAATTGATCTGTATTATCTTCAAGAAAATCAGTGCCAAGCGAAGAAACAGTAAAAGAAGAAGCAGACATTTCCACCGTACCAAACAGTGTACTATCGTTGGAATATCCGTTAATGCGCAACCAACAGTCCGTAGCTAAAGGCACTATAGAAGGACTAACAAGATAAGTGGTATCTGCCAACCCTTGAACTATGGGAGAAAAAGAAGTTTTATTGTCAGTACTCAGCTCCACCTCGTAATAGATGTTACGGCCATCATCAGGATTTAGCACCTTCCACGTTACAGGCTGGCTAATATCCCAGTCATTACCTGAAACCGGATAAGTAATTTGTAATTGCGGATTCTCGTAGGAATGCAAGAGCTCAGCAAAGCCAATGCCCGTTACCGGCACGCCACCAACCGTACCTGTAATTTCTGTACTTCCCTCGTAGAAACGAAACGGCAGGCTTACTTCTGTATTATCATATAAAGTGATGATATTCAGATCGATATCCCCATAGGTAAATTGCCATTCCTTCGAATAGCACATCACACTGTCTGGTGTATAGGAATAGGCCAACCTATCCAGCTGAAAGGCGGATGTGGTAAATGAAGTGGTATCATTAACAAATGCGCTGCAAATCCTATATAAAGAGTTGTCGGGCACCAGGTTTTGAGGATTAAATATATTCCAAACATTCAGGTCCATGCCATTTGATAGCTGCATGCAGAACCATTCATACTTATCTCCACTGGTAGGATTAAAATTACCCCACTGCCTGTCAATCCAGCCTATACCGCTAACTGTTTCCGTATATGGGTTCAATGAATCATTGATCGTGATGGTACCTGTTACGTTAAGCTCCGTTTGGGAATAATAATAGGTATACGAGTTCTGTCCCTGATAAAAAAATCCTGAATCACCTACAATAAGCGGTGGTTTTACCGCATCATATTCCACATCGATGCCCCCATAGGCTGAAGCCGCAGAGATGTGGTACTGAAAAGGCTTGAGGTTTCCGACAGAATCCGTTAGTGTTATCCATTCTTCACCAGCACCTACTAAGGGGGTAGCGTTAATACCCAAATGACTTTGCTCCATCAAAGTGTATGTTGTGGGCATAGTCTCCTGAAAAAATGCCCCAGTGGTTTCATTGGCAATATTAAATATCCTGAAGCCATCAAAAATGAGGGTATCGTATGAAAAATAGGTGAGCATGTAGCTGTAATCATAGCCGGTGGAATCACCGGTAACATGTGCTACCGTATACCACCATTCCACGCTTTCTGCCGGATGCCTTCCCTCATCAGCAGGAAAGTATAATAAAGTTTCATCCTGGTGGTAAGGATAAACCTTCCAGCTTTGGCCAATAGTCTGCAAAGCAGGACAGAAGACCATGGAGAAAGCAAATAGAAAGAATATCTTATTAATCATATTAATATTTACCAGCTGGATTATACTCGTTCAATAATGGTAGCGATTCCCATACCACCACCAATGCATAAGCTAATAAGGCCCGTACTTTTGTCTTGTCTTTCCAGCTCATCCAAAAGGGTGCCTGTGAGCATGGCTCCAGTTGCACCCAGCGGATGGCCCATAGCGATGGCGCCTCCGTTCACATTGACCTTGTCATGTGAAACCTTCATCAAATCCATGAAACGCATGGGCACAACAGCAAAGGCTTCGTTAATTTCAAACAGGTCAATATCAGAAACGTCCATACCTGCTTTATTCAATGCCTTTTTTGATGCAGGTACAGGGCCTTCCAGCATGATGGTGGGTTCTGCTCCTACAATCCCAAAGGAAACCACCTTGGCCCTTGGCTTAAGATTAGCCTTTTCTCCTAGCTCTTCAGAACCTATGAGCAGCAGCGCAGCGCCATCTACGATTCCTGAAGAGTTGCCCGGATGATGTAAATATTGCAGTCTTTCAACTTCCGGATATCGCTGTATGGCTACAGAATCAAAACCTCCCATTACCCCCATCTGTTCAAAAGAGGGGTTCAGGCCAGCCAGGATCTCCGGGCTTGTTTCCACGCGTACTGTTTCATCCTGTTCAAGTAAGGCGATGCCATTAACATCTGTAATGGGTACAATGGACTTATAAAACCTTCCTTCCTCCCAGGCAGCAGCTGCACGTTGGTGGGATTCAGTAGCAAACTCATCCAGCATTTCTCGGGTAAAGCCATTCATGGTTGCGATTAGATCAGCTGATATTCCTTGCGGAACAATATGATGGGAGGCGATCATGTTTGGATCAGTCATCAGCATGGCACCATCTGACCCCATAGGTACTCTCGACATGGATTCTACTCCACCTGCAACAAGACCATCCACCTGGCCTGACATCACATAGGCGGCAGCCTGGTTAATAGCCTCGAGTCCTGAGCCACAAAAGCGGTTTAGGGTGACACCTGCCACAATATCATTATAATCCGCATGTATGGCTGCTGCCTTGGCGATATCACCACTCTGCTCCCAGGACTGGGTAACACAGCCAATGATTGCATCCTCCACTAAGGAGGTATCTAGCTTATTTCTCTCTTGGATGGCCTTAAAGGTTGTTGTCAATAGCTCCACAGCCTTTGTTGTATAGAGTGAGCCATCCTTCTTTCCCTTGCCGCGCGGAGTACGAACGGCATCGTAAATATATGCTGTTGCCATAGGATTTATTTTGAAGTTTAAAAATACAATTATTCCGGGAATTGCCCAGACATTTTTAATGATTGATGTATTTGGGATTTTTGCTTATACTTATTGAGTCAAGAGCTCCCAATGTACCTGTAGAAGAATATCAAAACTTTACACCCATTACCAAAATATCATCCACCTGCCCCTCTTCGCCCTGCCATTCTGCAAGGGTCTGCTCCAAGATATCTTTCTGCTCATTCATAGGCTTGTCTTGTATAGAAAGCAAAAGGTCTTTAAACCTCGCAAATTTGAATTTCTTGCCTTTGGGCCCACCAAACTGGTCGGCATACCCATCTGAAAACAAGTAGAGAACATCCCCTTTATTCAATTTTAATTCATGGTGTGTGAAGGGCTTTTGCTCACCAAACAATACACCTACCGGCTGTCGGTCAGCTTTAATCTCCTCTAATTCACCATTTCGGAAAAGTAATACCGGATTATAAGCAGCTGCAAGCTGCAAGGTGCCATTTTTGTCCCAGGAAAACAGCGCGGCATCCATACCATCTTTTTGCTCTGATTCCTTTCCCGTTTGCTTGAGTGCATTGATAATGCCTTTACGTACTTCAGAAAAGATCTCGCTGGGTTTGGTGAATCCTTTTTCCACCACGGCTTCATCCAGCAGTGAGGAGCAGATCATACTCATGAATGCACCCGGCACTCCATGCCCCGTACAATCACATATAGCGAAATACAGCCTGTTGTTGTGGTACTGCATCCAGTAGAAATCGCCACTAACAATATCTTTTGGCTTGTAGAGGATGAAGCTATCTGGCAAGTGGGTGAGATCTTCATCTGAGGGCAAAAGGGCATTTTGTATGCGCTCTGCATAGCGTATGCTATCGGTTATATCCTTATTCTTTTCATCCACCAAGCCCTTTTGGTATTCTAGAGTTTTCTTCTGATCCTCGATTACCCCCTTTTGATTGCGAATAACTCTGACCCGATTGATCAGAAATATTGCAAATAGCACAACAAGTACAAGACCGATACTTACACTATAGATCACCCATCTTTGCTGTTCTTTTTCCTGATTTGAAATAAGTTTTTGTTTCTCCTGTTCTTTTTGTAGCGCTAACATTTCTTTTTCAAAATTATATTGTATCTCTTTTCTAATCGCTTCCCTTCTTGTAATATCGTTACTTATGCTATCTCGCATTTCAACATAATTCTCATACATCTTCAGAGCAATTTCATGTGCGCCATTTGCTTTATAAATTAGGTACATGGTTTCCGAAGCAGCTTTAATTTCATTAACTACTCCTACTTCCTCAGCAAGGTGCAAGGATTTTAGACCTAGTGTTATGGCCTGGTCATATTCACCTTTGTTATAATAAATTTGACCAATACTATTCAAGGTGCTTGCGATAGCTTGTTTATCATTGATCTTTTCTGAAATTTTCAAACTGTGGTTATAATATTCCAGAGCCTTTGAGAAGTCACCTTTAAGTCTATTAATAAAACCTAT
>JYMV01038147.1_pt1 | contig 22075 bp, 18 predicted proteins | sample 338911 | NCBI WGS metagenome assembly JYMV01 (sample SAMN03354496, study PRJNA234377) | hydrothermal vent metagenome | biome: Deep sea; feature: Hydrothermal plumes at the Eastern Lau Spreading Center, Western Pacific Ocean; material: Seawater | place: Tonga | collected 2009 | depth 2000 m m
TAAAAATTCTTCTGGTTTTGTATGGAAAACTTTTGGAAAAGCTAAAGTTCAACCAAAATACGAAGGTGAGGTCTCTAATGGAACCCCTGAGGGATTTGGTGTTTTATCTTACCCATTTACGCATGGTAAAACTGTGGTAGGTGAATGGAAAGTTGGTAAGGAGTGGTACACTGAACATTACAACAAAGATGGAACCCTTATTGGAAAGTATGTGAATGGGAAGTGGATACTAAAGTGGGGTGTTTTGTTTCAACGTAAGGTGAATGGTGAATTGGAATGGTTTGAAGATTATGGTGAGAATGAATATGGAAAGTATGTAGGAGAAATTGAAAATTGGGTCCCGAATGGTCAAGGTAAACAAACCTATCCTAATGGAATAATGCATAAAGGGGATTGGAAGGATGGGAAAAAACATGGTCAAGGAACATTTACTCAACCTGATGGTTCAAAGTATGTGGGGGAATGGAATAATGGGAAAAGAAATGGTTATGGAACCTTAACTTCACCTGATGGTTCAAAGTATGTAGGGAAATTCCGGAAGGGGAAAAGAAATGGTCATGGAACCTTAACTTCAGCTGGTGGTTCAAAGTATGTGGGGGAATGGAATAATGGGGAAAGAAATGGTCATGGAACCTTAACTTCAGCTGGTGGTTCAAAGTATGTGGGGGAATGGAATAATGGGAAAAGAAATGGTCAAGGAATCTTCACTTGGTCTGATGGTGGAAAATATGAAGGAGAATGGAAGAACGGGGTATTTCATGGTCAAGGTACAGTCACTTTACCTGATGGAGAGAAGTATGTTGGGGATTGGAAGAATAATAAAAAACACGGTCAAGGAACATACACTTTTCTTGATAGAAGTAAGTATGCAGGTGAGTTCAGAGGGAACAAACCTTGGAACATCACATTTTACGACAAAGACGGTATCATCAGATGGAAGATGGTAAATGGAAAGCAGGTTGATGATGTATATATAAAAATTAGTTTGAGAAATCTATTGAGCACTAACAATGGTGTTATGAAGAGTTGTTGGGGATTAAATTTATTAAAATCTGATCGATCCTCTCGCATAAAACTAGATAAAAATAAAAAAGTGATAGGAGGTTATGTATTTGAAATATTGAATAAATATGAAAATGTTACCGGTATTAAAATTAAATTTAAAATGGCAAAAACATTTCAAAATTGTCTCGAAAAAATGAGAAATGGTACAAGTGATGTTATGACAGGATTGTTAGAAAAAGACGATAGAAAAACTTATATGGATTATTATTACTGGAGCAAAGAAAATGATGATCGATCTAAACAAATTGTAATCTCGAAAAAAAGTCCATTTGCTAAATATAGTAAAGAACTGGAAGAATCAATGAATATCATGAAGAATTAAAAGTATATATTTACTAAATTCTCACTAATTCCTGGGTGATTATTATCCCCCCTTTATTTCTTAAACAAAAAAATCCAATTTCACTACCCTCCACAGCCTACCACACTAATTCTTGTAATATTCTGATATTATTGATTACACTCTATGCGTGAAGCTTTTGCATGAAAAAATTACACTCGACAAATAATATGCCTGTGACATGAGTTAAAAATTACGAATTAAAAATTAAGGAAAAGAAAGAAGCTATGAAGAAAGTTATCAAAAATGTTTGTGAAGATGAAATAGAAAATGAAGAAAAATAATACAATCCAAGAGAAGACATTTGCTTTTGCTGTCAGAATTGTAAAAGCGTATTGTTATATCGTTAAAGAAAAAAAAGAATTCGTATTGTCAAAACAATTTTTACGAAGCGGGATTTCCCTGTGAATCATACCGCATATTTTTGGATTTTAGCATATTCATCAATGCGCAATTCTTTTGCTTTTTCAATATCATAATCTTGTTGTAAGCCGGAAAAGAAATTGTCTGACATTCCTAAAAATCGCGCAAGCCGTAGTCCGGTATCAACGCTGATCGAACGCTGACCTTTTAAGATTTTTCCGAGAGTAACTTGAGAGATTCCGGTTTCTTTACAGACACGATAAGCAGAGAGTCCTATTTCTGCAAGATCACCTTTCAACAGCAGTCCGGGGTGGCGGAGTTCGAGACGCTTTGGTTTTGTCATTTGCTCCTCGTTCATTTAGTGATAATCAACCAATTCCAGATTTTGGACATGGCCGTTAAATTCAAAACACAGTCGCCATTGTTGGTTGACACGGACACTGTATTGACCTTGCCGCTCACCTTTGAGAGATTCAAAATGGTTAGACGGCGGAAAGAGAAAATCGTTTAGAACCGTTGCACGATTGAGTCTTCGCATTTTTTCAAAAGCTCGTTGTTGGATTTCTGACGGCAATTTTTTAGAAAACTGACGGTTCCAAATTTTACGGGTTTCCTTGCAAGCAAACAATTCAATCATGGTGACTTTCTTGTTGCTAAACTCACAATACAATACTAAACTTATTGTTTAGTGTTTGCAAGCATAAAACACTAGTTTTGAGATCAATAGTGATACCGGAGACTGGCGATTAGTAAATCGTCATTTGTAACTTTGTAAACAAAGCGCTGTTCCTGGTCGATGCGTCTGGACCAGTATCCGGATAACTGATGTTTGAGAGGTTCAGGTTTACCCAATCCTTCATACGGAGTTCGTTGAACGTCCTGAATGAGACGGTTAATACGTTTCAAAATTTTTTTGTCGGTTTGCTGCCGGTGTAAATAATCAGCCCAAGCTTGTTTTGAAAAAATGAGGTTCATTCCAACAGCTCTTTATTGATTCCGCCACCAGATTCAAGTTCCGCAACAGAGTCAACTAAAAGTACTGCATTTTTTGGGCTTCTGAGCAAGTAAGCTGTTTCATCCATTGCTTGATAATCCTCCAATGAAACCATAACTACCGCAGGTTTGTTTCTGCGGGTAATGGTGATCGGGGTGTGATCATCACAAACCTGTTCCATTGTTTTGGCTAAGGTTGCTCGGGCTTTTGTGTAGGGAATAACGTCCATAATTCGCTCCAGAGATAAATTAATATGTACGGTTAATTGTACATAAATAAAAATTTGATGTCAATAAGAATTATTGATTGATACAAAGGATGTATAGGTTAAAATAGAGGTGCTCTGTGAAACAGGATTTACAGGATAAAAATTTGTAAAATCCTGTGCATCCATGTAAATGAAAAACGATCAATAAAAATGAACCTGCAGCATTGTGTAAAAGAATCTGAGTCCGGAATGCGGCTGGATCAGTTGTTGTCAACATTAGATGAGATCATTTCCCGAGCCCAGGCACAGCGCCTGTTGAAATCCGGAAATGTTTTAGTTAACGGAAAACCGGAATTGTCGCCATCGCGGAAAGTACGTGCAGGCCAGCAAATTTCTGTTACGATACAGCAACCGGAATCAACGCACGTTTTTCCGGAAAAGGGTGAGCTCGATATTTTATTTGAGGACTCACATTTAGTCGTAATCAACAAAGCAGCAGGAGTTGTCGTTCATCCATCTGCCGGTCATGCTTCAGGAACTTTGGTTAATTATTTGCTGCATCATTGTCAGGATCTTTCCGGAATCGGCGGGGTGTTGCGTCCGGGAATCGTTCACCGGATTGACAAGGACACTTCCGGAGTTTTGCTGGTTGCAAAAACAGATGAGGCTCACCAGCATATGTCAAAACAGTTTAAGCAGCATTCAGTAAAACGGCAGTATCAAGCCCTGGTTTGGGGTGTTCCGGAAATGAAACATGGAGTAGTCAATGCAGCCCTGGGACGCCATCCGGTGCGGCGTAAAGATATTTCGATTGTAGAAAATGATGATTCAGAAGAAAATGATAATAAAAAGGGGAAATCTGCGGTAACGCATTGGCGTGTTTTGCAGAGCTTCGAATTTGCGGCCCTGCTGGCCTGTCGACTTGAAACAGGGCGAACCCATCAAATTCGTGTACACCTGACTTCAATTGGACATCCGTTGATTGGTGATCCGCAATATGGGAAATCGCCTCTAAATAGGCTTTCGGGAATTTCAGCCGAATTAAGCAAAATCATTACTAATTTTAGCCGTCAAGCCCTGCATGCGGAATTGCTGGGTTTTGAGCATCCGATTTCCGGAGAGTGGCTGGAATTCAAGGCACCCTTTCCGGATGATTATAATATTTTACTGAAAGCAATTCAGCATGATTAGTTCGAAAAGACAGATCAATATCGCATGTCTTCAAACCCGACCAAGACCGGATTTAAAATCCGCTCTTAATGAAGCAATAACACTTGCAGAAGAGGCAGTAGCAGCCGGAGCGGATTTTCTTACTCTACCGGAATACTGCGGCGGGTTGAAAACAGAGGGTTCCGCATTTGCTCCGCCATTTGAAGTAGAGGAATCTCATCCGGTTTTAAAAGGTCTCAGGGATTTTGCAAAAAACAGGAAGAAATATCTGTTGATAGGTTCAATTGCTATAAAAGGTCCCGCGGAAAAGATATTGAATCGCAGTTATATTATTGATGACTTTGGTAACATCATCAGCCGCTACGACAAAATTCATCTGTTTGACATCAAACTGTCGGAAAAGGAATCATATTGTGAAAGCGCAACCGTTCATGGCGGGCAGACAGCCGTAATTTGCCAAACGCCTTTAGGATGCTTCGGACAGACAATCTGCTATGATTTACGTTTCCCACATCTTTATCGGGATTTATCACAATCAGGCGCAGAGATATTGTTTGTTCCGGCAGTATTTACAAAAAAAACGGGTGAGGCTCACTGGCATGTGCTAAACAGGGCACGTGCAATAGAAAACGGCGCTTTCATGGTTGCACCATGTGCTGTCGGCAAGGTTGAAGGCGGCGGAGAAAGCTATGGTCATTCATTGATCATAAATCCCTGGGGTGAAATACTTGCTGACGGGGGAGCAGACTCGGGTTTTATCAATGTAAATATTAATCTGGAAGAGGTTGATTCTGCACGGTCTCGAATTCCAAGCCTGAGTCATGACAAGTCATTTGAGTTTTAGATTGGGTATAGATTACAACAACCTTTACCACAAAAATAACCTCTAACTTAACTTAATCTGTCCTATAATATCCTGCAGGCTGGTATCATCTTCAACCTCAAAACTCTGTGCGTATTTTGTTTCAATCTGGTCAATAAATTCTACAATCACAACCGAATCCGCACCGCAGTCCAAAATCGGCTGATTCAAATCTGGTTCCAAAGAAACAACTTTTTTAAAGAGTGCAACTATCTCATTTTTCAGAGAAGGTTTTATTTCTTCAGTTCCTGAATCATCCTCATCCTGTGAACTGAAGATCCGCTCTATAAGTCCGTCAAAATGCTCCTCTGCAAAAGTTTGACGGTTACGCAGATGCTTGATTTTCCCACTGGATGTTTTGGCAATAGTACCCGGTTCCAGGTACAGTCGTTCACTTGGTGTGATCTGAAAGTGCTTGCCCACTATTTCGATAATTTTCTGATCAATTGTTGCCAAAACATATTTGCGGAAAACGTCCATATCTTTAATTAAATCCGCACGAACTTCAACTGCAACCGCCAAATGCTCCGACTCGTTTTCTGCTCCGGAAGCATAAGCCATCAGGCATCCAGGCCGTAATTCCTCTACTCGTGAAAGAACCAGTTCGATGTCATGCGGATAATAATTTCGTCCACGGATGATGATGATATCTTTGATTCTGCCGACAAAATAAAGCTCACCTTTTCGGAGCAAAGCTGTGTCGCCGGTTGCCAGGAATGGTTGTTCTTTGCCTTTAATTTTTTGCAAAAAGATTTCTTCGGTAGCCTGTTTGTTTTCGTAATATCCCTGGGCAACCGAGGGACCGCTGACCATCAGTTCTCCTATTTCTCCTTCCGGAAGCGCTTGATTTTCAGCGCCTTTGATCACAATTTCATGACCGTCCATTTGCGAACCTAGATTTACCAGCATTTTTTTGTCAGCTTCCGCTGCATCATCGTCCAATATTTTAACTCGTCCTTCAGTTTCCAAAACATGCCGATCCACGCAAAGTCCATGGAGTCCGGTTTTGCTGCCCGAAAACATAATCACAATTTCAGCCATTCCAAATCCGGGACGAATAACATCCGGCTTTAATCCGCATGCGGCAAAACGCTCATTAAATTTTTTGGTAGGTAAATAATGAACCGGTTCAGAGCCGTCTGTTACCGAAACCATGCAGGATAAATCGAGTTGATTCAGGTCTTCATCCGAGATTTTTTTCAGGCATAAATCCAGCGCAAACGGTGGAACATAACTGTACGCACATTTGAATTTTGACATTGCGGCGAGCCAGCGCAGAGGTTTGCGGATAAAATGGGCCGGTGTCATCAATACCACGAAACCCCCGGAATAAAGTGCGCCCATCATTCCGGCGGCTAAACCGAAATCATGAAAGAGCGGCAGCCAAACCACGGTTCCGTTTTTCTCTTCAAGCTGCATGAATTTTCGGGCTTCTTCCAAATTTGCCATCAAATTATTGTGCCCGATCATGATCCCTTTCGGCGTTCCGGTACTTCCGGAAGTGAATTGCAGGTAAGCAGTATCGCCAGCATTAATTTCAGGTGGAGAGTATTCTTGATCCGTTTCTGCCAGGATTTCTTCTGCAGACGAAATTGCAAGTTCGGCGAAAATCTTTTGCAGTTCCGGAGGCAACTGGTTTCGTAAAAAATCAACCATCGTAGTTGTTGCAATCAGCAAACTTGGTTTGCTGACTTTCAAAGTCGGTAAAAACATTTCCAAGTAGGCTTCCATGTTTTGCGGTCCGGCCGGTTCTGACAATGGAACCGCAAGAATTCCGGCATAGAGACAACCGTAAAAAATATTAACGAACTCCATACTGTTTGGCAGAATAATCAGCACACGCTCACCTTGTTTAATTCCTCGTTTTTGCAGGGCCGCAGCTACTTGACAAGCTGCCTGATCATTTTCCTGATAAGTCATGGAACCGGAAGTTCCGCTGCCGACAGCCAGATTCTCTCCATCTTCCAGGAAAATAACACATTCCCTGTCTGGATGCTCCACTGCCCTTTGCCGGGCAACTTCCACGATATGTTTAAAATTATTTGGTTCCATATTATTTGGTTGCATTGTTAAATTGACGAATTCTGTTTAAACACTACTATTTATCTTTGACGCACAGTCTATCACATTAAGGTACGTCCTTAAGAAAAAATATTTTTCATGAAAGAGCAAAGCAAAAATATTTTAACTAAACCAGCAAATTTTGCATAAATTTCAATGAAATATCAGCGACGTCTTCAAATTCACAATCGAGAATGACAACATGTTTTGATTCCTCCATCCAATGAGATTCACGGACAGCAGATTGAACATTTTTGAGAATAATGTCTCCACTTTTCAAATCGACAGTTTCATCCAAATTTGCCTGTATTATCAAAAGCGGCTGATATATTCGAGACAGACGCTGTTTAGTTTCCCATTGTAATTTCAGCAGTTGTACTCCTGCTTTTAAGGGATTGACTTTGTAACCCTGCCATGGCATAGAATCCCTATCATCTTCAGTATTTTTTTGTATAGAGAATACAAAAGGTGAAATCAGGAACAACAAAAGTGTACGCAGCAATGATGAGGCCAGTCGAATGGCTGGAGCATAAAGCAAAATTCCTTTTATTTCCGGATGTTCACTCGCCAGATGCAAAGCAAGTAGTCCTCCGGCAGATTCTCCACCAACAAAAATTCGTGTGCATTTTTTCTTCAATTCAATGCAGACTTTTTCGCACTCAGCGATCCATTCTTTCCGGTGTGTCTGATTTAGATTTTCAGGTGATGTCCCATGCCCTGGAAGCAGAACACCTGAAACTGTGAAGCCTGCTTTATGAAATCTTTTTGCCAATGGCCGAACCTCTGCAGTGGTTGCGGTTAATCCGTGCAACAAAAGAACACCGATGTCTCCTCCTTCCCAAAAAAATGAACCTCCTTTCAACTCCGGATTAACCAGAGTAGTGTCCCCGATACCTGGAGATTTTAAGGATTCAGGATTCAAATTTTTCTCACTCATTTTTTGTTTTATGACTTCCACTATTACAAAAACAGACAGTATATAGTTGTGTGTTTTGTCTTGATACAAATATCAGAAAGATATAGAATTCTGTCTTTAATTTACAACTTCTAAGCAGATATTAATTTAAGTACAGTATTTTTTATGATTCGTGTTCATGCACTGAGCAAAAATTTTAACAACTTCACAGTAGTCGATCAAGTTTCATTTGAAGTCAAGCGGGGCGAAGTCCTGGGTTTCCTTGGACCAAACGGAGCAGGCAAATCAACTACCATGAAAATGCTGACCTGTTTTATCCCGCCAAGTTCAGGTACAGCAGAAATTTGCGGATTCAGCATTTTGGATGATCCGCTTCAAGTGCGTGCCCAAATCGGATACCTTCCGGAAAGCGCTCCTTCATATGACGAAATGCTGGTTGGCGAATTTCTCAGCTTTGTCGCAGAAATACGTGGTTATGGAGGTAAAGAACTAAGAAGACGAGTCAGCATTGTGATTGAAATGACTGCACTGGGAGAGGTCAAGGAACAATTGATTGAGACTCTCTCCAAGGGTTTTAGACAACGTACCAGTCTTGCACAAGCTTTGCTTCACGATCCACCGGTGCTGATTCTTGATGAGCCGACGGATGGACTTGATCCAAATCAGAAACATGAGGTTCGCTCGCTAATTCAAAGGATAAGTGAGGAACGTACTATTTTGATTTCTACACATATTTTGGAAGAAGTTGAAGCAGTTTGCACACGTGCCATGATTATTTCTGCTGGAAAAGTGGTGGGCTACGGAACACCTGATGAATTGATGTCTCAATCTCTTTACCGCAACTCAGTCACGGTTAGTGTAAATGGCGCCGATCCGACACAGTTGCTGAAGGATTTTAATGAGCTTGATTTTGTTTACTCTGTCGAACGTATTCCGGAAAAACGACAGGAACTTGTTACGATGCGTTTGTTTCCCAAAAATAAAGAATCGATTGCACTCCAGTTAGAACAATTTTTATTTGCCAAGAAAATACCCATAGAGCAGTTTAATGTTAATCGGGGCCGGCTGGATGAAGTGTTTCGTGAACTTACTACTGCAGGCTGACAAAGTAAAACTGACAGACCTGAATTTCCCAAATACCAGAAACTGAAAAATTAAATAATTTGCCATGAAAGGATTTTATCCAATATTCAAACGAGAGCTGCTGGCCTATTTTCGTTCACCGGTGGCTTATGTCTTCATTATTATTTTTTTGGCAGCAAATGCCGGCTGCACGTTTTTTCTGGGGAACTTTTACAACTCACAACAAGCGAGTCTTGAAATCTTCTTTCTTTTTCATCCGTGGCTCTACTTATTCCTGATTCCCGCTGTCGGTATGCGTCTTTGGGCAGAAGAACGCCGTACCGGAACCGGAGAGTTGCTGCTCACTTTCCCTGTAAGACTTACAACTACTGTCTTTGCTAAATTTTTTGCTGCCTGGTTTTTTATCGGAATTTCGCTTTTGCTAACCTTTCCCATGTTTTTAACCGTGCATTTTTTGGGAAGTCCGGACAATGGACCAATCATCACGGGCTATTTAGGAAGTTTTTTAATGGCAGGTTCCTATCTGGCGATTGCCAGTTGTACTTCCGCACTGACCAAAAATCAGGTTATCAGTTTTATTCTGAGCGTCAATATTTGTCTGGTTCTGGTTTTGTTGGGCTGGGGAGTTTTGAGTGACAGCTTAAACGCGGTTTTTCCAGTATGGATTAGTGATCTCGTCAGCCAGTTCAGTTTCACCACTCACTTCGATGCCATTCGCAGAGGGGTGGTTGATCTCAGAGATATAATTTATTTTGTGTCAATCATTGTAATCGTGTTGATCTTAAATGTGGTAGTCCTTGAATCGCACAAAGCATCCTGATTCATGCACATTTTTTATCTTCAGGTGAATCAAAGTATTTGTTGAAAGAACTTTGAACTTTAAAACAGAATGAAAGAAGTTTCGTGGTCTAGTACCCTCGGTAGTGTGGTTTTGCTCCTGATTTGTTTGGTTGCCATCAATGTGATGGCATCTTTTATACCTTTACGTTTTGATCTGACAGAGGAGCGTCTTTACACAATTTCCGAGGGATCGCGCAAGATTCTGGAAAGCTTGGAAGATCCTGTCCGGATTAATTTCTATTATTCCAGAAATAATGCGGAACTTCCTCCAAACTTTAAAACTTATGCACAACGTGTTCAGGAACTTCTTGAAGAATATGCTGCGCTTTCATACGGAAAAGTGATTCTGGAAATTTCGGATCCAAAACCGGATACTGAGGAAGAAGAATGGGCACAGAAATACGGAATCAAACCGATCACACTGCCTTCCGGAAATACTGTCTATTTTGGTGCAATTGTATCAATGCTGGATCAGGAGATGCTGCTTCCATATTTTGATCAGCGCAGGGAAAAATTTCTGGAATATGATATTTCTCAGGCAATTCAAAAAGTCAGTTCCACCTCATCTTCCACAGTCGGTCTGCTGAGTGCGCTGAATCTGCAAGGCGGAAGGTCGATGCTTCCCGGACAGCCTCCATCGCAGAAATGGGTTTTTCTGAGTGAACTGGAAAAATCGGTTTCCATGGAAAATATTCCTTTGACTATAGAAGAAATTCCGGATGATATCAGTTTGTTGATTGTCCTGCATCCACGTGGTTTCAGCCCTCGTTTGCAGTATGCGTTGGATCAGTATGTTCTGCGTGGAGGACGACTGGTTGTTTTGCTGGATCCGAATGCCCGTGTTGATATGGCTTCACCGGAAAATCAGTTTGGTCAACAGCAGCAACTTGCCAGCGACCTTCCGGAACTACTCAAGGTATGGGGAGTGGACTATGACTCAACTAAAGTAGTTGGAGACCATCTGCTTGCGACACAAGTTAATACCGGACAGGGTGTGATGAGTTTTCCAATGTGGATGACTTTCCTTTCCCAATCTATCGATCAGGAACATCCAATCACCACGCAACTGGAAAATCTGCTTTTTGTTGAAGCTGGTTCATTAAAAAAATCGGTTGAGAGTAAGACAGAATTTACACCGCTTCTTTCACTTTCTGAGCAAAGCGGTTTGATAGATGCTTTTCAATTACGTTTTTCCGCTCCTGATCAATTGTCACGGGATATGAAAATCGACGGTGAAGCGAAAGCTGTAATGGCAATTACTACAGGAATTTTTTCGAGCGCATTTCCGAATGGTCAACCTGAAAAAGAAAAAAAGAATCCGCAAGCTCAGTCGGCAGATGAGGAAAATGAGGAAGAAAGTGCTCTCAAGCATACGCACCTGAAAGAGGCCGCGGAGAGTAATTCAATTCTACTCTTCAGCGATGTTGATTTTCTGTCGGATCAATTTTCTGTGCAGAAACTAAATTTTCTTGGACAGACTATAATCCAGCCGACAAATGACAACCTGAATCTGATGCTCAATGCCGCGGAGCATCTTTCTGGAAACGAAGCTTTGATGAGTATTCGCTCAAGGGGTCGTTTTTCAAGACCATTCACACGTTTGCTGGCGATGCAGAAGCAGGCTCAACTACTCCATCAGGAGGAAGAAAGACAACTGCTTTCGCAGCTGGAGGAAGTGCAGCAGCGTTTGAACAATCTGCTCGAAACTGCCGGTGAACAAGGGCAGACAGAAGTGATTTTGTCACCGGAAATTCAGGCTGAAATTCAGCAATTTCGAGAGGAAGAACGGCAGGCGCGCCGCAAGCTAAGAGAGGTCCGTAAGATTTTGCGACAGGATATCGAGCAACTTGGTCAAGGATTACTCCTGCTGAACATGTTTCTCGTTCCTTTGCTGGTAGGCATCATTGGTGTGATAGTTTATCGTTACCGCACACGGCTGCGCCGCAAAACCATACGTTAGTTTGTCATCTACAACAAAAATTTTCAGGCAGCACGGCGATTGAATTGTTCTGCCTCCGTCGATTCCTTCAGTGCAGCAGTTGAAGACTCGCCTCCGGCCACAGTGTTCTGTACCGCATCAAAATAACTTGTACCCACAAAACTTTGATGCTTGACTGCTTTGAAACCTTTTGATTCCTGCAGTTCAAATTCACGTTTCTGCAGTTCGGAATATGCTCCCATTCCACGCGTACTGTATCCTTTGGCCAGTTCAAACATGCTTGTGTTCAGTGCATGAAATCCTGCGAGTGTCACAAATTGAAACTTGTAACCCATTTCTCCGATTTCCTGCTGGAATTTCTCAATTGTCAAATCATCGAGATGCATACTCCAGTTGAAAGACGGTGAGCAGTTGTAGGCTAGCATCTGGTCAGGATATTTTTCATGGATTGCGTCAGCGAACTCACGTGCCTCACCCAGATCCGGAGTTGAAGTTTCACACCATAAAAGATCACAATACGGCGCATAAGCAAGGCCGCGGGCAATCGCGCATTCGAGTCCTCCTTTGATTCGGAAAAAGCCTTCAGCTGTGCGTTCCTTGTCCGAAATAAATTCATGATCACGCGGATCAACATCACTCGTCAGCAGTTTCGCGCTGTTGGCATCAGTCCTGGCCATCAGCACAGTTGGAACTCCCATAACATCAGCCGCCAGTCTTGCTGCGGTAAGTTTGCGAATAAATTCAGAAGTTGGAACCAGGACTTTCCCACCCATGTGTCCGCATTTTTTTTCTGATGCAAGCTGGTCTTCAAAATGAACTCCGGATGCGCCGGCTTCTATCATGTGCTTCATCAACTCATACGCATTAAGAACACCTCCAAAACCAGCTTCCGCGTCTGCAACAATGGGTGCATACCAGTAAACATCATTTCTGCCTTCGCTGTGATCAATCTGATCTGCTCTGGTTAGTGCGTTATTTATCCTTTTCACCACAGTGGGGACACTGTCAACAGGATATAAACTCTGATCGGGATACATTTCTCCGGCGGTATTTGCGTCTCCGGCAACCTGCCAGCCACTGAGATAAATTGCCTTCAGTCCTGCCTGAACCTGTTGCACTGCCTGGTTACCTGTCAATGCTCCAAGTGTGTTTACATACGGTTTTTCCTGCATTAAGTTCCACAGACGTTCTGCTCCAACTCGAGCCAGTGTGTGTTCTACCTGCAGCGAGCCTTGCAGCCTGCGGACATCCTCAGCTCCATAAGGACGATCAACACCTTGCCAACGTGGATTGTTTGACCATTCTTCATTCATATTTTGCATTTGATAATTTTTAGACATGTTAACTCCTGATTGACATGTTATGAATTTTTCGGAACACTTTAATTAGGTTCCGGAATGAGACTTCTTCCTCCTGCGGAGAAAAAGATTTAAATCATAATATTCTAGTGAAAAACAATAAACAAGCGAATATTTTTATTTTTTATTGAAAATTCGGTGATTTTCATTTTTTGTGTGTTTCAAGGCTGGATTTGAAAGATTTTCCGCAACTGAAATTAATTTCAACTTTTCTCTTGATTAGTTGATTATCAAGAGTATAATTCGTTTTTTTGGACATCTTTCAAAGTTAAGACTGCGAAAGATTATTCATGGAGGCTGCCGTTGATACTTTCCGTGGTGCAAATCATTGACCGTTACAATCGGTGGATTTTGTTTATTTTTCTCTCGATTAATAAAGGAGATTTTATGGCACATTATTTATGCCAGGCGTCATACACGTCCGGTTCCTGGGCAAACCAGATCAAGGATCCTCAGAACAGGATTGAGCAGGTAGGTAAAATGTTTGCCTCAAAAGGAGTGAAATTCATTTCTGGATACTACTCTTTCGGCGAGTTCGACCTTTGCCTGATTGTGGAAGGTCCGGATAACGTAAGTACTGCATCGGCACTCATTGCTGCCGCTGCAGGAGGAGCGATATCAAAAATCCAGACCACCGTCCTGATGACTCCTGAAGAAGGACTTGAAGCCATTAAAGGAGCCGCTTCGGTGGAATACAGACCACCTGGATCCTGAATGCACTGAACATTCTGTAGCGGTCGTTCCTGATCAGCGGCCGCTTTCAGATTGTAAAAACCGACAAAAAACGTTGACGGTTTTTATCATTAACCATTTTTGATGATTTCATAAAAAGTCTGAAGTCCATGATTTGTCATTTCGACCATAGGGAGAAATCTTAATGATATTAGAGTGGTCGCTTATACAAGATTTCTCACTTCTCTCGAAATGACATGGTTTTAGAAATTTTTACGGCTACATCATTAATACTTTTTCCAAAATAAAGGAGGCTTATGAATACTCAAAAGAACCTGATGATGTTAACCATTGTTATTTCTGCAATTTATGGAGTTTGGTCCATATTTGCTCCGGGAAACCTTATGAGTACCTACAGTACACCAGAAGAATTTGTTAACCCAGTCACACTGAATATTGTTATGCTGTTTGGTGTTGCAGCATGGGTTGTCGCAATTCTTGGTTTGTACATAAGAGCGACTGTAACTGAAGAAAACGTCGAAAAAGCCATGATGGTATTTGCTCTAGCCTGGCTTCTCTATGGAATTCACGGTGTCTTGGCTGAACGCGTACTAACCTGGCCATCTGGACTTGAACCCAGTGCCTTTTCAGAGCAGACCATTGGAGGAATAATTTTCCTTGTTTTGAGTGTTGTATATTATATTTTTCGTAAACCAAAAAGCAGCTGAAAAACAAGTATAAACTCACCTTAAGGGGGGCATTCGTCCCCTTGAATTTTTCACATTTTGCTGCAATCAAGAATTTACAGAGATTAAGAACTTATTTCCCAAGTATTATTCATGTTCAGCACCCTGTTAAACCGTTTAAATCTCTGGTTTGAAAAACTTCCTGATCGTGCACGCCGACGTAGAAAATTGGTCTGGAGCATTTTTATAGCGCTTACCCTGCTGATTGTTTCAGGCGGAGCGTTCGTAAAAATCGACATGACGCTCGACTCGTTTTTTCAGGATGATGATCCGACAAAACTTGAGATGAATCGTTTCCGCTCCCTTTTTGGCAGCGACGAAGTGGCTTACGTGATTTACAAAGCCAGAGACGGCGATGTGTTTTCAGAAAAGTCATTGCGTCTGGTGCGCGAAATTCAGGAAGAACTGCTTCATTATCGACTCTACCTGTCTGCCGGTGAAATGTCACCACTCGACCACATTACTGATGTCAAAACCATTCTCAATGTTTCCTTCATGGAAGCAGGAGAAGACTCGCTCATTTCACGAAATTTCATTGGAGACATAATTCCACAGACAAATGAGGAACGGGAAAAAATCCGCAAGGCCGCTTTGGAACATCCGGATTATCCTTTGCTTTATATTTCTGAAAATACGGAATATGGCGCAATCATAATCCGTACGGATTTTGGTACTAAAATCAAAGGCGAACCCTACAGTGCACCATACCGTGATGATTTTGCCGAAAGCACACAAGAACACACAAACAACACAGAGAATTTTGGTTTTGAGGAGTTTGAATCGGAGGAAGAGGCATTCGATGTGGGCAGCGAAAATGTGGCCGTGATTGAACTGGGACAGACCGGAGGGCTTCCGGAATTTGAAACGCCCGGAATGCCGGACTATGCGGAATTTATGCGTGTACTGAATGCCAAATTGGGACAGGCAAAATTCAGCGAACACCTTGAATTTCATCCGGTGGGGAATCCGCCGTTGATGGCGTTTTTTAATGATGTTATTGTTGAAGAAATCGGCCTCGTTTCCGCTTTATCGATTGTATTGATTGCAGTGGTGCTGTGGATATTATTTCGTTCTTTCAGCGCCGTAGTTTGGCCGCTGGTGATTATAATAGTCACATTACTTTGGGTAGTCGGATTGATCGGCTGGACGGTGGAGACAATGTCAATGATGCTGAACATCATCATTTTTCTGGTACTCGCCATTGGTGTTGCGGACACAGTTCACATTCTTTCGGGATATTTGTTTTTCCGCAATCACGGTGAATCCCACGAAGAAGCCTTGCGCTCCGTTTTCCGTAAAACTGCTTTGGCCTGCATGTTGACCAGTATCACGACCATGATCGGCATGTTTTCTTTGTTACTCGTACCGATAAAACCTATTCAAAGTTTTGGCTTATTTTCCGGAATCGGGGTTTTTATCGCCTTCCTCTTAACAGTTTTTGTGCTTCCGCTGATGCTCGACCTCTGGTCACCTTATGCCAAAAACCCGAAAGCGAGCCTTACAAAAAAGAAGCATCGCTTGGACGATGACGGACAACGCATGCACTTTGTTCAGAGTATCTTGCGAAAAGTCGAACCATTGAGTTATCGTTTCCCGCTGGCAGTGACATTGAGTTTTGTTTTGGCTGCCGTGATTTTAGCCTACGGCATCACAAAAGTTAAAATAGATACAAACATGGTCAATATCATCAAAGAGGGTCAGCCCATGCGCACCACCTACAATTTGGTGGACCGTTTCATGGGCGGCTCAGGAAGCGCAGAAATTCTGGTTAATACCGGAAAAATTGATGGTCTCAAAGACCCCCGGATTTTGAATGCCATGGATGATCTGCAGATATTTGTGAAAAATGAATTTCCGCATTTGGTTACAAAAAGCACTTCATTGGTTAATATCAGCAAAGATTCGTTTAAGGCACTTAATGAAGGACAGGATTCAATGTATGTGATTCCGGATGATCCAGGAATTTTGGCCAACACATTGTTTATGTTCAACAATGCGAATCCCAAAGAACGCCGCCGGATGGTTACGGATGATTATTCGTTGGGACGTATTTCGGTTAATTTACGAAATTCCGGTTCGCAGGAATACAATGATATGATCTTCCGGATTCATAATTTTGCGGATCGGCGTTTTGCGGAATTGAAAAGCGATTATCCAAAACTTAAGGTACGTGTCACCGGCACACTGGCTATGCTTTCACAAATGACGGATTACATCAGCTGGTCTCAAGTCCGTAGTTTTGGACTGGCGTTGATCGTAATTTCCCTGCTTTTGCTGCTCGTATTTTCTTCTTACCGTGCAGGAATGGTAGCTTTGCTGCCAAATATTTTTCCGGTACTGACGATTTTCGGAATCATGGGCTATCTGGAAATTTCACTCGACACCGACACTTTGCTTGTTGCTCCGATAACCATCGGCATTGCAGTTGACGACACAATTCACTTTTTGACTAATTACCGTGCTGAAGTCAGCAAACACGGAAATATCAAGGAAGGCATTATTAAAACTTTCAGGGAAACCGGACAAGCAATTACTTTCACCTCAATCATTCTTTCAATCGGTTTCCTGATATTTTTAATGTCTTCACATCAGGGATTGAGCAATTTTGGCATCATGAGCGCAATTGCCTTTTTTACGGCCCTGCTGGCAGATTTATTTTTGCTGCCTTCAATGTGTCTGTTGTTTAACGTTCGTTTCAAGTCGGAAACTGCAAATTTGAAAGAAGCCGTCAAATGAGTTTTCTATGATGCATTCGTTAAAAGGCCTAAAAACGTGTCATTTCGAGCAAAGCAAAAAATCTTTTCTATGTTAAGCACTAATATCATTAAGATTTCTCCCCACGGTCGAAATGACACAGCACCTAAATAGCCTCTGGTTTTTTTGATTCCCGGTTTACTGATTTAGGTGCGGGGTGGGTTTCAGGGTTTTACGAAACCGTCTTCTACAAGCCATAAGAAATATTTATGAACCTTAAAATCAAAATTCTAAGTTGCATTACCGCTTTTCTGGTTTTGTGGACTGCTTCTGTTTTTGCCCAGGAAGCACGTGCAATAATGCAAAAAGTACTTGATCGAAACGATGGAACAACCGAGGTTTCGAGGCAAAAACTTTCAACATGCCGTTTTGTGAAAAAGAACAAAAGGCTCGTCTGCGCAGAAAGTCCGCGGGTGAAGGTTTTTGACAGTGTCAGAAAAGATTATGGCCCAAATCAAAAAGATACCAAATCCATCACGATTATCCAAAAGCCTGTCAGCGAAAAAGGAATAGGCTTTTTGCAGTATGATTACGAGAAACAGGGAAAGGATTCGGATCAGTGGATGTATTTATCTGCCATGAGAAAGATCAAACGGATTGTGTCAGGAAATGATGATGAACCAAAAAGCGGAAGTTTTTTTGGCTCCGAAATCAGTTATGAAGATCTTGAGACAAGACATTTGGAGGATTATCAGTATCGGATTTTGAAAAGTGTGATTTACCGTAAACGTCCTTGCTGGGTCATAGAAAGTCTTCCTACTCCAAAAAGGACTCGAAAAAGCAATTACAGCAAGTCTATTCAGTGGGTGGACAAGGAACGGGATCTGGTACTTAAAACCTTATTATTTGACAGACAGGGAAAACCTGTAAAGCAAATCGTAATCGGCCAAGTGGAAAATATAAAAGGCATTTGGGTCGCACGTAAAATTCACGTAACCAATGTCCAAACCAAACGCCGCACCACTATGAGTCTGGAATCGGTGATGTTCAATGTGGAAGTCCCGGATTCATTTTTAACACAGCGCAGCCTCAGCAGTGATACCTTCAGGGAAAAACACCTCAGCCGTCTCAACAAATCATTAAAATAAGAGTGATATCTTTGCCAGGTTTTATTAGTGAAACATAGTTCTAAATTGTTTCCCCTGACTCCAATCCGGGGAAGCCAAGGTTAGAGAAATTTAACACACCATGCAGAAACTTCACAATTTTTCCAGAGTTAATTCCTACGTGTTTTTATTTCAGCAACAATGTCTTGCAGACTTAAGTAATCCAACCATTGATGTCTCTCTTTAGTGTAGTCTCCACTACCCAGAGTAAATTGATTGAAAAATCTAAAGGTGTCCACCACTCCCATTTGTTGAAACAAAATTTGAGTGGCTTTCTGATTGATTTCCGTAGTGGGATGCGTATTCAAATTCATGGGACAAGTTCCATTAAAAGTTCTAGCGTCGATGTTATTTTCGTATTTCCTGTTTTCATATTTCTGCCCTCTATGCATTTGACTTTCTCTGAGACACTCATCCCAGATAGCCGGTCTTTTTTTTTAGCCAATCAACTTCGATTTGCAGTTGGCCGACCTTTTGATACAAATGATCTCGCTCAACCTCTTTTTTCTCAGCATCTTTATCTTTATACAGGTCACTGTAAACATGGATCAATGTGCATCAAGCCAGGTTTCACCTTTGCCTATTTCTACCAGCAGCGGCACCTCAAGTCCAACCACATTTTCCATTGTATCTTTAACCATTTCACAAAGTTCATCCTCCTCTTCTTTCAGTGTATCAAAGACAAGTTCATCGTGAACTGTCAGGATCATTTTTGACTGCATTTGTTTTTCCCGGAGACGTCGATCAACCGCAATCATGGCCAGCTTGATGATTTCCGCCGCAGAGCCCTGGATAGGAGTGTTTATTGCGGCGCCTTCAGCCATCCGTTTCAAGAGACCTTTGCCGTTAATATCAGGAAGGTAGCGTCTTCTTCCGAACAGAGTTTCTGTAAAACCCTCTTTTCGGGCTTGTTCCAGAAAGCGTTCCTGCAGAGCATGTATGGTGCTGTATTTTTCAAAATATCGTTCAATAAATTCTTTTGCTTCGACTTTGGAAGTTTTGGTCACAATTGAAAGCCGCTCCGCACCCATTCGATAAATCAGGCCGAAATTAACTTCTTTGGCTCGGGAACGCATATCACGTGTCACGTCCTCTTCAGCTACTTTGAAAATTGCTGAAGCGGTCAGAGAATGAATATCAAGATTGCGGCGATATGCGTCCATGAAAGTAGGATCCTTGGAGTAATGTGCCACAACTCGTAATTCAATCTGGCTGTAATCCGCGGAGACAAGAATTTTTTCTTTTCCGGAAGAAATGAAGGCACGGCGGATACGACGCCCCTCGCTGGAGCGAACCGGAATGTTCTGCAGGTTTGGATTTTCCGAAGAAAGACGTCCAGTCGCGGTTCCGGTCTGCCGAAAAGTTGAGTGGATACAGCCGCTTGCTTCATGAACAAAGGTCGGCAGCTGATCGACGTATGTGTTTTTAAGTTTGTTCAGTGTACGGTAATCCAAAATAGTGCGCGGCAATTCGTCTTCAGCAATTTTTTCCAATGTTTCCTCGTCCGTTGACATGCCGTTTCCAAGCTTTATTTTTTTGGGTTTGACCTTGTAATGCTCATGCAAACGCAATTTTTCATACAGAATATTTTGCAGCTCAATTACAGAATTTGGATTAAATTCTTCCCCCGCTAATTCCATAATTTTTTCTCGTAATTCATTTAAACGACCTTCAAATTCAAGCGCGATTTTTGCCATCACGTCAACATCAAGACGCACACCTGCCAGTTCCAGTTTTGCCAAAGTTCCGGCTAACGGAATTTCGATATTCCGGAAAGCCCCATCCATTCCGGTTTGCTTCAATTGTGCGGAAAGATGCCGGTGCAGACGTAAAATGATCGAAGCATTTTCACAATGCAGAATGTACTCGTCTTTGTTGTTCGCTTCATCAAACATGGAAAGCTGACTTTCTTTCGTAGCATTTTCATCAGAGTCTATGGTCTTTCGGCGTAAATTCAGTTTACGCCCCAGCAAATAATCCAAATCATAGCGTCTTGCCAAAGGATCTGCCAGGTGGGCGGCAAGCATAACATCTGATCCAATTTCTTTTAACTCGACACCAAGATTTGAAAATAATTGTACGGCTTTTTTCAAACCGTGAAAGATCTTTGGATTTGCCGTTGACTCAAGTAATTTTTTTATTTCAGTCAACTTTTCATCTATCTGAGATGCTGATTGACTCAAATCAAGATAAACACTACGTTCCGGTTTCGCACATAGCGCAAGGCCAAGAAGCCGCAAATCCAACTGATGTTCGCCCTTGATATTCAGGGCAAGAGCCAAATCGTCTCCTGCAGATAACTTCCGCAAAAACGCATGCAACTGCTCCAAAGTTTCAATTTTTTCACATTCAATTTCCAGTATATTGCGTTCGTTTTCCACATTTTGTGAAAACTGTGATTCCTCTTCTTTAACCTCTGATACCTCTACTTTTTGTGGAAAAACTTTTACTGAATTTCCGGAAATAGTTTCTCTTTTTTTATGCAGACGATTGATTAGAGTATTGAATTCCAGTTCTTCCAGCAATGCGAACAATTCCGGATTATTGTATAAATCCGTTTCTCCCAGATGAACAGCTTCAAGCTGGACGGGTAGCGGCACATGACAATTTATCGTTGCAAGTTCCCTGGACAAGAGCGCGTTTTCATACCCTGTTTCCAATTTTTCTTTCAGACTTTTTCCACTAATATTTTCAAGATTTTCATAAACTGTTTCGATGTTGCCATATTCTCCTATCAACTTCATTGCGGTTTTTTCGCCAACTCCACGAACGCCCGGAATGTTATCAGAAGCATCGCCCATAAGTCCCAGCATTTCAATCACTTGTTCCGGAGCGCAGCCGAATTTTTCACGTACTTCCGGAATTCCTATCCGCTCGTTTCGATGATTAAGCATCACGATTGTTTCTGTAATCAGCTGCATAAAATCTTTATCTCCGGTGACCATCACGCCTTCTATTTCTGCCTCCTTGCAAAGCCTCATCAGTGTCCCGACAATATCGTCCGCCTCATACCCCGGTAATATCAAATAAGGCAAATTAAGTGCTTCCACCAACCGTGGCAAATAAGGAAGCTGCTCAACCAGATCTTCCGGCATTTTTTCACGTGTGGCTTTGTAGTCCGGAAATCGTTTGTGACGAAAAGTAGGCTCCGATGAATCAGAAGCAACTGCTAAATAATCCGGCTTATCTTCTTCAATAATCTTGATCAGCTGCATTAAAAAAGTCCTAATTCCGCTGGTATTCAAGCCTTTTGAATTGATAAGTGGAGTCCGTATCATGGCAAAATAACCGCGGTAAAGCACCGCCATTGAATCAACTGCGAATAGTCTGGGCATAAATAATTTAAAATTTAAGTTACAATAATGAAGTCACAAAAACATGTTCCTGGATGCTGTGCGCAAATCAAGGGAAATTTTGCACAAAGGGTGCATCAATCTCAGCGATTATTTTTTGGAACAATAATTCATATTTTGCAACAGCCGTTATTTGGCATAATGTCACGTTTAAGCTACCACATTCGTTATCTGTTTGTCTCGGTAATATTGCTGTGCCTGGGAGGAGTTTTCACATTACAGGCCCAGACCGGTGAGCTGCGCCG
>JYMV01024002.1_pt1 | contig 22074 bp, 17 predicted proteins | sample 338911 | NCBI WGS metagenome assembly JYMV01 (sample SAMN03354496, study PRJNA234377) | hydrothermal vent metagenome | biome: Deep sea; feature: Hydrothermal plumes at the Eastern Lau Spreading Center, Western Pacific Ocean; material: Seawater | place: Tonga | collected 2009 | depth 2000 m m
CGTTCGGACCGCGCAAGAGGCGCATAATGGACTGAATGGCGCGTTGCAGGTTGCGTTTCGCGGGGGGGCCGTGACGGGTCTCTTGTTGATAGGGCTTGGGTTGCTCTCGGTGGCAGGATTTTACGCCGTGGCAGAGAAAATGGCCGGACCAGAGGGCGCAGTGCATGCCCTGATCGGTTTAGCCTTTGGTGGAAGCCTGATCAGCGTATTTGCCAGGGTTGGTGGTGGGATTTTCACCAAGGCGGCCGATGTTGGCGCGGACCTCGTTGGAAAGGTCGAAGCCGGTATTCCAGAAGACGATCCCCGGAACCCTGCCGTGATCGCAGACAATGTCGGGGACAATGTTGGTGATTGTGCCGGTATGGCCGCTGATCTTTTTGAAACCTACGTGGTTACGACTGTCGCGGCCATGATCTTGGCCGTCTCGCTGTTTCCAGGACAAGCGGAACCAGTCCTTTACCCGCTATTGCTGGGTGCCGTCGCTATTGTCGCCACCGTAATTGGCATTTGGTTTGTACGTGTGGGTGACAAGGGAAGTATTATGGGGGCTCTCTATAAGGGCCTTGCGGTGTCCGGTATTGTTTCCGGCATCGCTTTTTATCCCATTACGAATATGCTGATGGATGGGGTTGGTGGGATTTCCGGTCTTGCCTATTTTGGCGCAGCGGTTATCGGACTTGTCGTCACGTTGGCGATGGTCGTCATTACGGATTATTACACCTCAACGGAATATTCGCCGGTGCGTGAAATTGCTCAAGCCAGCACGACTGGTCATGCCACTAACATTATCGCGGGGTTAGCCGTGAGTCTTCAAGCCACTGCGGCCCCGGTGGTCGTGATTGGGGCGGCGATTCTGGGAAGTTATCACCTGGGTGGGTTATACGGCGTCGGCGTCGCCGCCGTCTCGATGTTGTCCATGGCGGGGATTATTGTTGCCATCGATGCATTTGGACCCATTACGGATAATGCCGGTGGAATTGCCGAGATGGCAGGTCTTCCTGAGGCCGTGCGAAACGTGACCGACCCGCTCGATGCGGTTGGAAATACCACCAAAGCGGTGACCAAAGGGTATGCGATTGGGTCTGCAGCTCTTGCCGCGATCGTGCTGTTTTCCGAGTATGCCAGAGCGGTGAAGGTGGACGGGAAACAAGTGGCATTCGACCTTGCCGATCCGTTGGTGATTGTCGGGATGTTTCTCGGTGGGATGCTTCCGTTTCTCTTTACGTCACTGTGTATGAAAGCGGTAGGGGAAGCCGGTGGCTTGGTGGTTGAGGAAGTGCGCCGTCAGTTTCGAGAGATCAAGGGCATTATGGATGGCAGTGGGAAGCCCGAACACGCGAAATGTGTCGATATTGTGACCAAAGCTGCTATCAAGAAAATGATGGTTCCGGCGCTTATTCCTGTGCTTGCGCCGATTCTGACGGGGGTGATTCTTGGTCCGGTTGCCCTTGGGGCGATGTTGGTCGGTACGATCATCACCGGGCTGTTTATCGCAATTTCCATGACATCTGGCGGCGGGGCGTGGGATAATGCAAAGAAGTACATTGAGGATGGCCATCATGGTGGGAAACAAAGTCTTGCCCATCAGGCCGCGGTCACAGGGGATACGGTGGGCGATCCGTATAAGGATACAGCCGGACCGGCCATCAATCCGATGATTAAGGTCGTCAATATCGTCGCACTGATGATTGTCTCCCTCATCGCGTAACGATACCTGGCGGCCGTGCTCGTATCTATCCTCTTTGCGGGATCGTGTACGAGGGAGGGCGGAACATGGAACAACGGAAGAAACCGCAGGACACCAGGAATACTACCGAGCCTGAACAGGATGCGACGCCAAGCCAAACCGTTATCGAGACGGGAGAAAAGCTCAAGCAGGACCTCAATTCTCTCATCGATGAGATTGATGAGGTGCTGGAGGAAAACGCCGAAGAATTTGTAAAGAATTACATCCAGAAAGGCGGGGAATAAGCGTTGTGCCACGCGTCGTCCGTCAAAAAATCTGGAACCTGCCACAACGAAACAGTGACATTGAACGGCAGCTTGTCGAGTCGGCCAACATCGGTCCCGTCACCGCATCGGTGTTGGCGTCCAGAGGCGTGGTCACTGCAGATCAGGCGTTGAGTCAACTCAGTGGTCGTGGGGAGATGCTCCACGATCCCTTTCGTATTCCGGACATGGAGCGGGCAGTCGACCGCATTCGACACGCCATTCAGGCACAAGAGCGTGTGCTGATCTACGGTGATTACGACGTCGATGGAATCACTTCAACAAGTTTGTATGTCGAATTCTTTCGCGCGCGTGGCTTGGATGTCGCGTTCCAACTGCCGAATCGATTTCGAGATGGGTATGGCTTCAACATGGATACCATCACTCAGCTTCGAGATCGTGGCATCTCTCTGTTGATTACCGCCGATTGCGGCACGACCTCTCGAGATGAGGTGACCTACGCTGCATCATGTGGAATCGATGTGATTGTCACCGATCACCACGAACCTGGCGATGATGCGTTACCTCCAGCCCTCGCTCTGTTGAATCCCTGCCGAGCTGATTCCTCGTACCCCTTTCGAGGTTTGTGTTCCGGCGCGCTTGCTTTCAAAGTCGCCCTGGCGTACGACCAGAAATATGACGGTGGTGGTGACGGAAGTCCCGACGATCTCGAGTCGAGAGACGGTCTGGATCTTGTGGCGTTGGCAACCATTGCCGACATGGCACCACTCGTCAATGAGAACCGGACGCTGGTTCGTGAAGGTCTCAAACAGCTTTCCACGGATGAACGTGTCGGCATCAAAGCTCTGAAGGACGTTGCGAACGTCTCTGGTACCTGCCGTGCGGAGACAATTGGCTTCGCGCTGGCACCTCGAATCAATGCTGCGGGTCGGATGGATGATGCGGCAATTGGCGTTCGTCTTCTCACCACACATTCGTTGGAGGAAGCCCGGAGGATCGCCTCCACGATGGACCGCCTCAATGATGAGAGAAAGCGGACGCAGCATGAAACGGAGTTAGAAGCGGAGGGAATGCTGGGTCCATCGTACGATGGCTCCGGTCCCGTCGTCGTCAGTGGGGTCGGGTGGCATCAGGGTGTGGTCGGCATTGTCGCGGCTCGCCTGGCAGACCGATATTATCGCCCTGCCGTCGTGATTGCACTGAATGAGGATGGGATTGGTCGCGGATCTGCGCGTAGCATTCCGGAGTTCGATCTGTTTCGCGGGATGAATCAATGCCGTATGCATCTGGATTCCTTTGGAGGGCATCAGTTTGCCGCTGGCCTGACCATACGGCAGGAAAATATTCCCGCCTTTCGAGAGGCGTTTACCGCGATTGTGCATGAGTCCATGAACGGAGCCGATGTGGCGCCGCGCGTCAATATTGATGCGGAGGTTGCTCTCAGCGAGATTTCCTTCGGTGTCGTTGATGAACTTTCAGCTCTTGGTCCGTTCGGAGCGGAGAACCCCGAGCCGATTCTTGCCGCTCGTCAGGTTCAGGTGACGTCCTCCCGACGGGTTGGCCATGGGCATCTGAGCCTCAAGTTTCGTTCGCGGAACGGGGTCACGTACGATGCGATAGGCTTTGGGATGGGTGGGCTGTTGGATGATGGGACGATTGGTCAGGGGCCTGTTGATGCCGCCTTCAAAGTGAGTAGGGATTCTTGGCGTGGCACTGATCGCTTACGCTTACAACTTCTTGATGTTCGCCAAAGCTCATGAGTGTCTTGGCATTAGAATGTGACCGTATCGAGGACGTGATCGACCGAGTCCGTGCGTATCACGAGACTGCTGATGTCGACCTGCTTCAACGTGCCTACGAGTTTTCGGCCCGTGCCCATGAGGGGCAACAGCGTCTCTCAGGCGAACCCTACCTCCAGCATCCGCTTGCGGTCGCATCAATTCTGTGCGCGTTGCGGCTGGATGTTCCGCCCATTGCTGCGGGACTTCTTCACGATGTGGTTGAAGACACGGTCTGTACCAGCGAGCGTCTTGAGGAGGAGTTTGGCGAAGAAATTGCTCGTTTAGTTGACGGAGTCACCAAGATTGGAAAGGTCGAATTTAAGAGCGATGAGGAAAAGCAAGCTGAGAATTTTCGAAAGATGCTTCTGTCGATGGCCGATGATATTCGGGTCATAATTATTAAGCTTGCCGACCGCCTTCACAATATGCAGACGCTAAGCCATCTCGACCCAACTCGCAAGGCAGCCATTGCCCGCGAAACGCTGGAGATTTATGCCCCATTGGCCAATCGTCTTGGAATGGGATGGATACGGAACGCGCTAGAAGATTTGTGCCTGAAGACGTTGCAGCCAGAGAAATATGACATGCTCAGAAACAAGGTAGCCAAGCGGTTTCAAGAGCGAGAGTCCTACGTCGATGAGGTGACAGAACTTGTCAGTCAAAAGCTGCTGGAGCATGGGATCAAGGCTGAAATTACCGGTCGACCTAAACATCTCTACAGTATTTACCAGAAGATGGAGACGCAAGGGATTTCGTTCGAGGAAGTGTACGATTTAACCGCTATCCGTGTGGCGACCGACACGCTGATCAATTGTTACGGAATTTTGGGGATTGTCCATTCACTGTGGCAGCCAGTGCCTGGTCGATTTAAGGACTATATTGGCGGCCCCAAGTCCAATCTCTATCAATCGCTCCACACCACGGTGGTGGGACCGAGTGGAGAACATGTGGAGTTTCAGATTCGTACGGAGGCTATGCATCGTGTCGCGGAAGAAGGCATTGCTGCGCACTGGCGGTATAAGGACAAAGGCAACGTCAATACGAATGACGAAAAGATCTTTACCTGGCTGCGCCAATTAGTCGAATGGCACCGGGATCTTTCGGATAACCGTCAGTTCATGAATTCCGTGAAACTCGGTCTGTATGCCGATGTGATTTATGTTTTTACGCCGGAAGGTGATGTCAAGGAACTTCCCGCAGGCGCAACTCCCGTCGATTTTGCCTATGCGGTTCATACCGAGGTTGGCCACCATTGTCTTGGCGCGAAGGTCAATGGAAAAATCACGCCGCTGTCCACGACGCTACATAGTGGGGATTCCGTGCGCATTCTCACGTCATCGACGAGGCTTCCAAGCAAAGATTGGTTAAAATTTGTCCAGACCCCGTCGGCGAAAACAAAGATCAAACACTGGATTCGAGATGCAGAGTGGATACGCAACGTTGAAATTGGGAAGCGGATGGTCGAAAAGGAAATGCGTCGGCAAGGGATGGCGTATAGCGAATTTATGAAACGTCAGGAATTTTTGGTCATTGCAAAGCATACTGGATTCCAGTCCTCAGAGGAGCTGGTTGGAGCGGTCAGCGTAAGAAAAATTTCTGCCGAGCAAGTGGTCAAACGGATGATGGATGAGACACACGGAGAGTCTGGTGTCGACCAGGTCAAGGCATTTCCACACGCACATCCCGAAGCGAAGCCTCAGGATGACCAAAGCGTCAAGATACGAGGCATAAGCGGTCTCCTCTTTCACTTTTCGCGTTGCTGTAATCCTGTCCCCGGAGATCATATCTTCGGATTCATTACCCGTGGACGTGGAATTTCCATTCACGCCTCAGGTTGCCCGAACTTAGATGTTTTGGAGTGTCATAAAGAGCGGTTTGTCGATGTGGAATGGGACCTCTCGTGTGATCGCACCCACCACACCGGCATCTCCGTCTTGACGGTGAATCAACCGGGCCTTTTAGCCAGCGTGTCTTCGACCATTACAGCAGGTAACGTCAATATTACCTCCGCTGATATCGCAGTGACCCATGATGCGAAAGCCGCACAGAATTATGTCGTCGAGGTCAGAAATGCCTCTCAACTGGAGCGCGTGATTAAAAGCATTGAGGAACTTCAAGGTGTGTTTTACGCGAAGCGTGTTCCAGGGCGGCCCATCAGCTCGCAGCGATTTCGACGTTCCAGTCCTCCCAAGTCGTAGTCACGGCCCGCTTTGGAGTCACCCTTGCCAGTGTGGAGGCTCTACGTTGCCCCGGGGCGTCGTTGCTTCTCGCTCACGTTATCCTGCGATGTCTCCTGCCGTGCCTTTGCACGGTCGCCAGTCTGGTCTCCCCAGGGCGCCTGCCATATTGTGACGGACCTTAACAACTTATAATCCCGTTCCTCCTACACAGCAATCTTGACGGTGTTGACATGATACTGTCCTTCCGGCCATGTTGTGGATATAAGTGGTGCTATCAGCACGTAAGGCCTTTTTCGTCGGATAAAGATGGATAAATCACTGAAGTCATTGATGAAATAGGGATAAAATTTGTAGAATTTTTGTTTGACATCTCCACAATGGAGTGTATACTCACAAAAAAGTGGTACAAAGTGGGTGATAATGGGTTAATAATAATTTAGTGAATATAATGTTATTTGAATGTGTGACCGGTATTTAGTTGGAAAAGAGAGAAAAACACGTATCTGTTCTGAAGGACAAAGTTATTGAGTGCCTTAAAGTTGGCGATAGTGGGGTCTACATTGATGGAACGGTTGGTGCTGGTGGGCATGCCGAGGCGCTCCTGCAAACCAGTGCTCCAAATGGAATTGTCATTGGAGTCGATCAAGATGACACCGCCCTCAAAATTTCCGAAGAGCGCCTCAAGGAATTTGGAACCCGCCTTCGCCTGATCCATGGCAATTTCGAACGACTTGCTCAATGTGTTCAATCGATCGGAATCCATGTTGTGAATGGAATTGTCTTTGACCTGGGTCTTTCCTCGATGCAACTTGATGACCCTACACGAGGATTCAGTTTTCAGTCGGAAGGCCTACTGGATATGCGAATGGATCAGGGGATGCCTGGGATGGCATCCCACTTGGTGAATGATAGTTCGGAAGTGGAACTTGCCGGAATTTTTGAGAGGTACGGGGAAGAACGATATGCACGACGTATCGCACGCGGTATCGTGCAGCGCCGTGATGAACGGCCGATTATGACAACGAGTGCGCTGAAGGACGTGATTAGGCATGCGGTGCCTTCACAGTATCGCTCGGGACGCTTGCATTGCGCGACGCGAGTGTTTCAGTCGTTGCGCATTGCGGTAAATAGTGAGCTTGATGTGCTGCCTCGTGGTATTGATCAGGCGGTCTCACTTCTCGCCCTAGGCGGGAGGTTGGCTGTGATCACCTTCCATTCGTTGGAAGATCGTATTGTCAAGCAGAGCTTTCGAGCGATGGCTCGGGCTGCGCACCCGACCGTTGTTGAGCTATTCAAAAAACCACTCCGACCATCTGAGGAAGAACAGCAGCAGAACAGAAAATCGCGGAGTGCAAAACTTCGTGTGCTGGAGAAAGTGGCGTCATGAAAGCCATCCTCGGTGCATCCGTTCTTTCTCTGCTGCTCTTGACCGTTTGGGAACATTCCGAGATGGTCCAAATGGGGTATGAGATTGAACAGATGAAGCGTGAAAAACTCCATCAACACAAACGACAGCAGGCGTTGTTGGTAGAGTACTATGAACTCGTATCACTCAACCGCATTGAACAGTTTGCGACGACGCACCTCGGGCTTGTGTGGCCTCAACCAGGACAGGTTGTTTTGATATCCCATCCCTAGAGGATCGTAAATGGAGCCACCACGCGCCACGCAACGAAAGAATGGCCGCTTCATCTTTTCCGCGGTGTGTGTTGTTCTTGGGTTTCTGGTGCTGGCATCTCGTCTTGTAATGTTGCAGGTCGTTGATTTTCCTGATCTCTCTCGAGAGGCACAAAAACAACACCAGACGATCCGTTCGGTCGAGCCTGGCCGCGGCACCATTTATGATCGTCAAGAGAATGTCTTGGCCATCAATAGTGATGTGCCATCGCTTTTCGGCGATCCTCTGCAATGTCAAAATCCTCGTGAGACGGCGGCAACCGTTGCGTCTGTGTTGGGTCTCGATGCCGCTCACATTGAGCAGAAGCTCCGTAGCCATAAACCATTTGTCTGGATTAAGCGTCGTATTGATGGTCATGCAGTTGGGCAGTTAACCCATATGTCTTTAGATGGCATCGGAGTGATCAGGGAACGACAACGTGTCTATCCCAATGGCGCTCTGCTCGCGCATGTCCTCGGCTTTGCGGGTATTGATGGGTCTGGTCTTGAGGGAGTTGAATGGAAATATGACAAATATCTCCGTGGAAAACGTGGTCAACTGGTGATGGATCGCGACGCGGTAGGAAAGCCCATCTTTTCTGAAGTTCTTGCAGACCACCTTCCGGCTGTGGGACACGATATTGTGTTGACCATTGACATGGGGCTCCAATACATGACGGAAACTGCATTAGACGATGCCATTCAGTCAAGGCAGGCAAAAGGCGGAAGCGTCATTGTGATGGATCCGTTTACGGGAGCCATATTGGCCATGACCGTTCGGCCAACATTTGATCCCAACGCTATTCGACGGTATCAGCCTGCGCAGTGGCGAAATCGTGCGGTGACGGATCCATACGAACCCGGTTCGACATTCAAGATTGTGGCGGCCGCGGCGGCGTTGAATGAGGGGATTTTTCGTCCTGACGACCGTCTGTTTGCTGAAGATGGCCGCTATGGGGTCGCTGGGACCGTCCTCCATGACGAAATTCCTCGAGGGTGGATGACATTTTCAGAGGTGATTGAACACTCGAGTAACATAGGAACCGTAAAAATTGCACAGCGTGTAGGGGAGGAAACGTTTTCACGCTATCTCGAAGCGTTTGGATTTGGGATGAGGACGGGTGTCGATCTTGATGGCGAAAGTTCTGGTATTTTGCGGTCCAGAGACAAATGGAACCGTCGTTCCTTGGCGTCACTCGCCATTGGGCATGAGGTGGCGGTGACACCGCTGCAATTGATTACTGCGGCTGCGGCGGTGGCAAATGGAGGCTTCTTGATGCGGCCATATGTGGTCGCTGAAGTGAGGGATGGAGATGGGTATACCGTTGCACGAACGAAACCGACTGTTCGGCACAAGCCAATCAGCGCTCAGACCGCCGCCGACATGACGGCGATTCTTAGCCGGGTGGTGTCCCATGGCACGGCACGCAAGGCGGCGTTGCCTGCTCATGCGGTTGCAGGAAAAACTGGCACGGCCCAAAAATTTGATCCGGTCCTTCGCCGATATTCTAAAGACAAATTTGTAAGTTCATTTTTTGGCTTCTTCCCTGCACGATCTCCTCAGCTTATCATCCTTGTGATCATCGATGAGCCTCAAACGGACTCGTGGGGAGGAACAGTGGCTGCCCCGGTGTTTCGGCAAATTGCGGAACAGGCTGTGCCATATCTCAGTATTTTTCCGGATACGCCAGAGCGCGAGCTTGTGGCGATGCATGTAAGGTGATTGTACTCGCGGGTATTGTGGATGAGGCTAGACGTGTTACTTGAGGGAGTAGAGCCCTTGGTCGTATCCGGTGCGGCAAATCCCGATATCAGTGCGATTTGCGATGACTCGCGGGATGTAAAGCCGGGAAGTCTCTTTGTGGCTATTAAAGGTTTCCAGTCTGACGGTAACCGCTTTCTCGCGGATGCCGCTTCTGCTGGTGCGGTGTCGGTCGCAAGTGAGAAGCCGCTTGCGGGCTTTACTGAAGTGTTTCCGAATATCGCTGCTGTCCAGGTACATGATTCCCGACACGCAATCGGAATTCTAGCGCGCAATTTTTATGGTAATCCGTCATCGATGTTGACGATGTACGGAGTGACAGGGACCAACGGAAAAACAACCGTTGGGTATCTTGTCAAAACGATCCTGGAGACAGCGGGCCAGAAGTCAGGGCTGATTGGAACCATCGGGTGTGAAATTGGCAATCAACGACTCACCACGTCACATACGACCCCGAGTGCGGCGGTCTTGCAGTCCCTTCTCAACCGCATGGTGCAGCAGGGAGTGAAGGAGGCAGTCATCGAAGTGACCTCTCATGCTTTGGCGCTTGCGCGTATATCCGGCTGTTTGTTTGATACCGTGGTCTTCACTAACCTGACGCGTGATCACTTAGATTTTCACGGCGATCTTGAAACCTACTTCAATACCAAGTTGAGGCTGTTTTCATCGGATTTGCTCAAGCTGACCACGGATACCTCAACCGTTCGAGCAGTCATTAATCTGGATGACCCCTATGGAGACCGAGTGCGGGATGCCTGTGGCGTCTCTGTATGGGGCTATGCGATCGACTCGGATGCAGATATTCGTGCTGAGAATATTGTCGTCACGTTTGAAGGAACATCGTTTACCGCTCAGACTCCTGTGGGCAGCTTTCTGGCTAGGTCGGCGCTGGTAGGACGCCATAATGTCTACAATATACTGGCTGCAATTGGCGTCGGACTGAGTCGAGGATGCTCAATTAAGGTCGTCCAACAGGGTATTGCGTCGTTGCGGTGTGTGCCTGGGCGGTTTGAGAAAATTGATGAAGGGCAAGGGTATGGGGTGGTTGTTGACTATGCCCACACTGGGGATGCATTGGATAAACTTTTGAATACTGCACGCTCGTTGACGGCTGGGAAGATTATCACTGTCTTTGGCTGTGGGGGCGATAGGGATCAAGGGAAGCGCTCTGTGATGGGAATCATCGCCGCAAGGTTGAGTGATCTCGTGATCGTCACGTCAGACAACCCTCGATCTGAAGATCCCGATCAGATTATCCGTGATGTGATGGTTGGGATTGCGGCTTCTGAGAATACCCCTCCCTGTGAGGTAATTCCAGATCGTAAGGAAGCTATTGTTACAGCTATCCAATCCGCCCAGCCGGGTGATTTGGTGGTCATCGCTGGTAAGGGACATGAGGATTACCAGATCGTCGGAGATCGTCGGTTGCATTTTGACGATCGCCGTGTCGCGCGAGAAGCAATCGTGAGTGCGTATGGCCCTCTTCACGATTGAGGAACTATTGTTAGCAACGGGAGGACATCTGTTGTCTGGTTCGAAATCAGGACGCCCATCTCGTCTGAGCATCGATAGCCGAACAGCAAAACCCGGCGAGTTTTTTGTGGCAATTCAAGGGCATCGATTTGATGGTCACCTGTTTGTTCCGGAAGCATTGAAAAAGGGCGTGACGGGTGTACTAGTGCGTGGTGACTTTAAAGCATCGCTTCCAAGACAGCGGCAACGACCTGCCCCGATCATGATTGGTGTCGATGACCCCATCCGTGCGTTTCAGGATCTCGCCGGGTTCCACCGAAGGCGCTTCGATATCCCTGTGATTGCCATTTCAGGGAGTAATGGTAAAACGACGACCACGCAAATGATTGGGAATATACTACGGCAAGAGTTTCATCTTCTGCAAACCAAAGGGAATCTCAACAATCATATTGGAGTACCGCTGACATTGTTGCGCTTGACCCGCCGACACCAACTCGCTGTGCTCGAGATGGGGATTAATCAGTTTGGCGAACTCACGCGTTTGTGCAGCATCGCACGCCCGACGGTTGGCGTGCTGACGAACATTGGTCGAACACACTTAGCCGGTCTCAAGCAGCTTGATGGAGTGGCTCGCGCAAAGGGGGAGCTGGTGGCGTCACTCCCAACGAACGGGTCCGCAATATTGAATGCAGATGACGGCTACTTTCCGTTCTTGAGTTCCCTGGCAAAGGGACCTGTCCTCTCGTTTGGTTTTGCTCCACATGCCGATGTTCACATCACCAGGCTACGGTCACAACGATCACATGCTTGGACCTTTACGTTGCGTCGGCCGGGGTATCATCGGCCAGTTGCCGTACAACTCCCAGCCCATGGCTTGCACAATGTCGCCAACGCTGCTGCAGCGTCAGCTGCGAGCTTCGTGATGGGAGTGAAGTCAGCATCAATCCGCAACGGACTCGCACAGTTTCGTCCCATGGCAATGCGAACAGAGATTGTGCAGTGGAACAGGGTTAAGATTCTCAACGATGCCTACAATGCAAATCCCACGTCAATGCAGGTTGCATTGGAGACTCTGAGTCAAATGCGTGGAACACGGAGGCGGATTGCTGTACTCGGAGACATGTTGGAACTTGGTCGTATGGCAAAGGCCGCCCACGAGGAAATTGGTGTGCTGGTCGCAAATTTAGGCATCGATGATCTTATCGTCTGCGGCGCTTTGGGGACGCACACTGCCACCGGTGCGATCAAAGCCGGGATGTGCCGCGATCATGTCGTGGTTACGCATGATGACCCTGACACAGGATATCCAACTCTTCTGGATTGCCTTGTCGAGCGTTTAGCCCCAGGTGATTCGGTGTTGGTGAAAGGCTCGCGAGCAATGCAGATGGAACGCATTGTCGACGGGTGGAAGCAACGGTTTCCAAGGGGACGCGCGCAAGCGCGATAAGGAGATCTCATGTTCTATATTTTTTTATATCCTTGGGCTGATGAAGTTCCTCTGTTCAATGTGTTTCGTTATCTTAGCTTCCGAACCATCTATGCCGTGGTGACTGCCTTCGTGATCGCGTTTGCATTTGCGCCGATGCTGACGAGACGTCTACAAGCGCTTGGCTTCACAGAATCCATCCGAGTCGATGGACCAGAACATCACACCGTAAAGAGTGGAACTCCGACGATGGGTGGCATTCTTATTGTTGGTGCTGTGATGTGTTCGACGCTGCTCTGGGCAGACCTTCGTAATCCGTATATTTGGTTAGCGTTATGTACCATGATGGGGTTTGCGGCGTTAGGCATGCTCGATGATTATCGCAAAGGGGGCCAGAGATCGAAACCCGAACTCACCGTTATTCCAAAGCTGATGATCCAGCTCCTCATTGCAAGTGTGATTGGGATCTCTCTATACCTTTTTCCAGCATATTCTACGGTGTTAAATGTCCCCTTCTTCAAAACATTTTCGCCCGACCTTGGATGGTTCTATATCCCGTTTGCAATTCTCGTGATTGTCGGAGCATCAAACGCGGTGAACCTGACCGACGGATTAGATGGTCTGGCTATCGGGCCAGTCATGGTTGCAACGGTGGCCTATACCGTCGTGGTCTATGTTTCCGGACACGCGGGCTTCGCGGAATATCTACTGATTCCTTATGTTGAAGGCTCCGGAGAGCTGGCCGTGTTTACCGGCGCTATGTTTGGAGCAAGCTTGGCATTCCTGTGGTTCAATACGTATCCCGCGTCAATTTTTATGGGTGATGTGGGGTCATTACCCCTGGGAGCTGCGCTTGGTCTCGTTGCCATCATAAGCAAGCATGAACTCTTGTTAATACTCGTTGGAGGCGTATTTGTCATCGAGGCTATCTCAGTCATTTTCCAAGTCGCCTCGTATAAGTCAAGAGGGAAGAGACTATTTCTGATGGCGCCCATCCATCATCACTTTGAGTTAAAAGGGTGGGAGGAGCCAAAGATTGTCATCCGGCTATGGATCATCGCGATATTTTTTGCACTGTTAAGTTTGAGCACCTTGAAACTCCGGTAGTGTTGCCGCAATGCCATCACGCAATGCTCTACGAGAGCTTAAAGGAAAGCACGTCATTGTGGTTGGCCTTGCGCGCAGTGGGCGTATGGCTATTGAATTACTCACCTGGCTTGGTGCACGTGTGACGGCTGTGGACGTGAAGCCCCTTTCCGAAATGGGCGAAATCGCCGATCAGCTTATGCAGCAAGGAATCTCGTGTCACTTTGGCGAAGAGTCTCACTCGGTACTCACCACAGCAGATCTCATTGTCATTAGTCCTGGAGTGCCCCTCGTGTCACCATCGCTCGACGCGGCGCGGCGCGTTGGGATTCCGATCATTGCTGAAATTGAACTTGCATTTCCATACCTCGAAGGGCGGCTTGTCGGGGTAACCGGAACTAACGGAAAAAGCACGACCGTGACGATGGCGGGGGCAATGTTAGAACAGGCGGGTATTCCAGTATGGTTGGGTGGAAACCTAGGAACACCCCTGTCACAGATCGCGTTAGATTGTCTGCGTAGAAACAATCCACTACCAGAATACCTCATTGTTGAACTGTCAAGTTTTCAACTTGAGGCAATTGACATGTTCACGCCATGGCTTGCGGTGGTCTTGAACATCACCGGCGATCACATGGATCGATATTCAACATTTGATGACTATGTGATGGCGAAGGCGAGGATATTTCAGCGTCAAGGGGAAGAGGATTACGGATTGCTGAATCAGGATGACTCCGTTGTGGTGAAGTTAGGTTCCAGTGTCCTTTCCTCTTTGATGACATTTAGTCGCCACCAGGCCGTAGATTCCGGGATGTTTGTTGATCAAGGTTATTTTATGTGGCGTATCAATTGCCGCACGGTGGAGGTCTCTCCTCTTCGCGAGCTGCGGCTTCAAGGAGCCCATAATGCCGAAAATGCAATGGCCGCAGCATCAATCGGATTACTGTGCGGGTGTTCTGCTGATGCGGTTCGCAGAGTACTCCAAACATTCTCAGGGCTTGAACACGCCTGTGAACATGTGAGAGATCGCCAGGGTGTTGCCTTTATCAACGACTCCAAAGCGACGAATGTTGCCGCAACAATTGGAGCGCTCGAAAGTATTGGACGGCCAATTGTCTTGATTGCCGGAGGGCGTGACAAGGCCGCGGACTTTTCTGAGCTTTCACACGCTGTCCGCCGTTATGTAAAAACGGTCATTCTGATCGGTGAATCCGGCCAGACGATCAGGGAAGTTCTTGAGGGCGCTGATGTGGATGCGACTCCGATGTACTTCGAAGATTCGTTGGAGGCTGCAATTCGATTAGCAAGTCGTGAAGCTGATTCAGGCGATGTCGTGCTCTTTTCTCCCGCATGTGCCAGCTTTGATATGTTTCAGGATTATCAACACCGTGGCAATCAATTCAAGGAGTGTGTTCATGCGCTCTCGTGATGTTATGGATCATCGATGGATGCGGTTGCCGTTGTCATGGTCGGCATCGTTGTCTCGACGTGAGCCCGCAGGAGATCAAGTGCTTATCATCGTAACCGTGCTGCTACTCGCCGTCGGGATCATGATGATGTACAGCTCAAGTGCTCTCCTTGCGCAACGGAGATATGAGGATACGGCATTCTTTCTTAAACGACAGTCGATCTGGATTTCTGTCGGGCTAATCATGTTGTATGCCGTATCTCATTTTCAACACCGCTATTGGAGAAAGCTGATTGGGCCTCTGCTATGTATTGGGCTAGCCTTGCTTGCGGTTGTGTTGTTTTCCCCACTGGGCGAACCAATTAATGGGGCACGTCGCTGGCTTCGATTAGGTGTGATGACCATTCAACCATCGGAAATGATTAAAGTTATTTTGATTGTCTACCTTGCATGTTATCTCGCCGGGCGCGGAGAGCGTATTCAGAGCTTTGTGCAGGGAGCCCTTCCGGTCGTTTTCGTGGTGGGCGTATTTGTGAGCTTGATCATGTGTCAACCGGACCTTGGCACGGCAGTCGTTATTCTAACTGTCACCGGTGGAATGCTCTTTATTGGCGGCGTCCCAGTCCGTCATCTAGCCGGACTCTCAACGGCTGCGCTTGCAATGTGTGCGTATCTTGTCACGCAGACAGCATATCAGCGTCAGCGTGTCCTGACATTTTTGAATCCATGGGATGACCCCATGGATTCTGGATTTCAAACCATTCAGTCCATGCTTGCTATCGGGAGTGGGGGCATATGGGGCATGGGACTAGGTGAAGGGAATCAAAAACGCCTGTTTCTTCCGGAGCCCCATACAGATTTTATTTTCGCTGTTCTTGCCGAGGAACTTGGGTTAATTGGAGGAATGATGGTTCTCGGGCTCTATGGCGTGTTGATCTGGAGGGGGTTTCGGATTGCGTGGGGGAGCAATGATCTCCTTGGGTACTATCTCGCGTATGGGATCACGCTTCTTTTCTCAATTCAAGTCTTGATCAATGTGGGTGTTGTGTCTGGAATGCTCCCAGCGAAGGGACTGACCATTCCCTTCTTGAGCTATGGGGGATCAGCGATCGTCATGAATTTGGTCGCGATTGGAATTCTGATCAGTATCTCACGAGCTCGAGAGCATACATGAACGTGTGTATCGCCGCAGGAGGCACAGGTGGGCATCTTTATCCCGGCATTGCGCTCGCACAGGAAATGATGCGTCAAGATGAAAACAGTCAGGTGCAATTTGTCGGCACACAGCGAGGACTTGAGGCACGCGTGCTCCCGGAGGTTGGATTTGAATTGTGCTGCATTGCCGTGCGAGGGGTTATAGGGAAGAACCCTGTGAGGGCGTTTGCTGCTCTTATTCAACTTCCATATGCGATAGGGCAGTGTATTCGTCTCCTACGAAGAAAACGAACTGAGTTGGTCATTGGTATCGGCGGATATACCAGTCCTCCGTTGCTTGTTGCAGCGCTGTGTTTGGGGATTCCGAGGGTGATTGTCGAGCCCAACGTCATCCCAGGAATGGCAAACCGAGTGCTTGGAAGAATTGCCAGTATGGTCCTGCTTGCATTTGAAGAGACCACGCGCTTCTTTATAGGAACTCCCACACGCGTCGTCGGAGTACCGCTGCGACGCGAGTTTCACCGATGTCCTGATATTGCGACGAACGTTGGCCGTCACGATCACCAACGCACCATCTTCGTGTTCGGAGGAAGTCAAGGCTCACGAGTCATCAACCGTGTGGTCGTACGCGCTCTGTCACTCCTCATGAAACACCGCTCCGGCCTACGCATCGTGCATCAGACGGGAGAGGCTGATTGCGTGTTTGTTCGCCATAGCTATGCAGAGAGACATGTGGATGCGACTGTCGTTGTCTCACTGGATGATATGCCCAAAGCCTATGCTTCGGCGGATGTAGTGATTAGTCGCGCAGGAGCGGGAACGATCGCGGAACTTACGGCGTGTGGAAAACCAGCCATTCTTATCCCGTTTCCTTCAGCCGCAAGCCAGCATCAGTTACGCAACGCCGAGCGGATGGTGAAAGCCGGCGCCGCAGTATTGATTGAAGAAACAGGCTTGAGCGATCGATTGCTTGCCGACGCCATACGAACGCTTCTTGACGATGCAAATCGTCTGGCGGTGATGGCACAACGTAGTCTGGCATTGGCCAATCCTGATGCGACGGAACAGAGCATCATGTGCTGCAGGGAATGTATTGCGCAACTGTCACGACGGGTTGCCTGATGTTGGACAGGTGATGTTCGGGAAAACACGCCATATACATTTTGTTGGAATCGGCGGATCTGGAATGAGTGGTATTGCTGAGGTCTTGATTGATTTAGGCTATGTTGTGACTGGATCTGATGTTCGTGAATCGGCGACGACAAAGCATTTACGCGATGTGGGCGCGACGGTGATGATTGGTCACGATGCAAAGAACATTAAAGGGGCCCAGGTGGTTGTCGCGTCAACTGCGGTGTCAGCGTTCAATCCTGAAGTTCGTGCTGCCGAAGGAAATAGGGTTCCCGTTATTCCCAGAGCGGAAATGCTGGCAGAGTTAATGCGCCTCAAGCAAGGCATTGCGATTGCCGGTGCTCACGGCAAAACCAGCACCACATCAATGCTTGCCGCGATCCTTGCAGATTCTCATCTTGATCCCACGATCGTCATCGGTGGGCGGGTGAATGCATTTGGTGGAGGGTCGCGATCGGGTCAAGGATCGCTGCTGATCGCCGAAGCAGATGAAAGTGATGGAACGTTTCTCAAGCTTTCCCCATCAATCGTGGTGGTGACCAATATCGATCGAGAACACTTAGATTACTATAAGAGTCTTGACAAGATTCTTGAAGCCTTCGCGCTGTTCATTGAGAAAGTTCCTTTTTACGGTCTGGTTGTTCTGTGCTCGGATGATCCGCTGCTCCGTTCACTGCTCCCGTCCTTACACAAACGGTGTGTCACCTATGGAATGGAGCCACATGCCGATCTCGTTGCGTCGGAGGTGAAATTAGAGCCGTGGAGTTCCACCTTTACTGTGCATGCCGAGCAGCGGTTGGTGGGGAAATTTATGATTCCGCTTCCTGGGAGACACTACGTCGCAAATGCCCTTGCCGCGATCGCCGTCAGCTTGGAACTTGAGATTCCGGTGAAGCAAATCTCAGATGGCCTTGCAGGATTCCGAGGCGTGGAACGTCGTCTTCAGTATATTGGAGAAAAATCCAGCGTGCTGGTGCTCGATGACTATGCCCATCACCCCACCGAGATTCGAGCGACCGTTGGTGCAGTGAAAGAAAGCTGGGGCCGACGACTGGTTGTCCTCTTTCAACCCCATCGGTTTTCTCGAACCCGGGATCTTCTGGATGATTTTGCGGGCTCCTTTGATGGCGTGGATGTTCTAGTCATCACCGAGATCTATCCGGCAGGTGAAAATCCGATCGATGGCGTAAGCGGCACCAGGCTCGTTGAAGAAATTAAGAAAACGAGTGGTGTGGCAGTGTCATTTGTTGCGGAGGCAGATGCGATGGTTGAACAGGTCCTCCCGATGTTGCGTGAGGGAGATATCATCCTCACGATGGGGGCAGGGGATATCTGGAAAGTAGGACACTCCCTAATGGGAAGACTCTCATGACACTCACAGCGTCTCTTACCGCAGCGCTCAACACTGTTCATGGTGAGGTTCGCGTCAACGAACCGATGTGGCGTCATGTCTCCTTGCGTATTGGTGGAAACGCGGATGCGTTGGTTGTCCCACATGATATCGATGATTTGCAAGGACTCGTCGTGCAAGCCGGGAAGGCAGGTATTCCGATCACTGTCATCGGCGGAACTAATCTTCTCGTCCGTGATGGCGGCATCGAAGGCATTGTTGTTTCTCTGCACCGATTTCAGGACATTCAACCAGAGGGAGCATCTCGCCTCTACGTTGGAGGCGGCGTGCGAATCCCTCATCTACTCAATGTTGCAGCCAAACATGGATATGGCGGATTGGAATTTGCGGCAGGAATTCCGGGGACGATAGCCGGCTCTGTGGTGATGAATGCGGGGACGGCACGAGGGGAAATGAAAGATGCCCTTCAGGCTATTCATGTACTTGATACCGAAGGCCAGCTTCGCGTGCTCCAAGCCGATACCTTGGAATTTGGGTATCGCTGCTCCACTCTTCCGTCCGGCATCATCGTTGGAGTGTGGCTCAATATCATTCCAAGTCCGGTGAAACAAGTCTCCATGAGTATTAAAGCGTTACTGCGGAAACGTAAACAAACGCAACCTGTCACACTTCCCAGCGCTGGATGCGCGTTCCGGAATCCACGAGGTGATTCTGCCGGTCGACTGATCGAGCAGGCCGGGTTCAAGGGATACCGGGTAGGGGATGCAGCCATTTCGACCCTGCATGCCAATTTTGTGGTCAACGTCGGACGTGCGACGGCACGGGATGTTATTTCTCTGATCGAGCACGTACGAAGTGGCGTCAATATGAAGACTGGTACATGGCTTGACCTCGAACTCACCATTGTGGGCCGTGAACAAGGGTGATGAATTCTATGCAGACCAAGCACATTGGAGTATTGATGGGTGGACAGTCGGCTGAACGTGATATCTCCCTGAAGAGTGGACAGGCCGTTGCTGACTCGCTGATGCGACAAGGATATCGGGTGACGTGTATCGACGTGACTCCTAACTTGGGAGAAGAGTTGCGTCGCAAGCACATCGAATTGGCCTTTGTGGCTCTTCACGGTCCAGGGGGGGAGGATGGCGCCATTCAGGGATTCTTGGAAGTCATGGACATCCCATATACCGGCTCAGGTATCGCAGCGAGCGCGGTGGGAATGAATAAGGTCCTGACCAAGGCTATATTGAAATCGGCTGGTCTGCCGATCCCGCCAAGTATTGTTCTCACTGTGAGCGCGCTTTCATCTGTGATTCGGAAAGAAACATCTCTCCCATTTCCTTTTCCAGTGGTGGCAAAGCCAGTCGCGCAGGGCTCGTCGCTCGGAGTGAGTGTCATGTACGGTGTGGACGACATGGAGGATGCACATGCAACCGCCATGCAATTTGGTCAACAGGTCATGATCGAACAGTTCATTGCCGGTGCGGAATTTACAGTCGGGATCATCGGTGAAACTCCATTGCCGGTGCTGGAAATTATTTTGGCAAACACGCTTTTCGATTTTGACACGAAATATGAAGTGAGTGCCAAACCGCATGCCGTTCGCGTAGCGCTTTCCCCCGACCGTACCAGCGAGATCCAACAGCTTGCACTGCGAGTGCATCAAGAAATTGGGTGTCGCGGGTTTTCGCGTGTGGATATCCGGCTTGATGACGCAGGCGATCCTTTTGTACTTGAGATCAACACGATTCCAGGGATGACCAATGAAAGCTTACTTCCCTTGGCAGCTCATGAAGCGGATATCACATATGATTGTTTGGTCGAAACAATACTGCATGCAACCGCAGGAAAATGATGAACGTCCGGATACAGCGTGAACTAAGATATCAAGAGCTGGGGCGTCGACGACGTGTCTTGATTGTGCTCATGGGTATGTTTTTTGTTGTTCTCGGTACGACATGTTTTAGTCTGCTGACAGGATGGTCCGCTGGAATAGATCAAGAGAGTCTCTTGCAACCGTCAGTCTTGGTTAAGGCATCACGTGCCTGGTTTTTGGTTGATGCGCATGGCGTGGTCCGTGGGGCGATCTCACACGATAGGCCTCCAATGTTCCCGCAACTTCATGGAATCGACTCACGCGCACTCCTACGCCAGGACTTTCAAGCAGTCGACGCAGCTCGAAACGGGAATGAACTGGCCAAACTCCTGTTGAAAAGTGACGATCATCAACTGCGCCAGCGCGACCTCCAGCTTGACTTTTCCGATCCAAGAAATATTGTCGCAACACTTAAAGGTACGACGATTCATTTTGGGAGCAACGGCTTCCGGGAGAAATGGGACAGGGTCATGCATGTGCGTGCTGGTCAACCAGTCAGCCTCTCAGCAGGGTACCAATTAGATTTGCGTTTTCCCAATACTGTCATTGTGCGTGAACCTCAATGAGAACAGGTGCCGGAAAAAAGGGCCGAATTATCGTCGGCCTTGATGTTGGGACGACGAAAATCTGCTGCATTGTCTCCGCATTAACTGATGAGGGGGCTATTGATGTTATCGGACTTGCTGTGAGTCCATCTCGTGGCCTACGAAAAGGCGTCGTGGTCAATATTGAAAGTACCGTCGAGTCCATAAAGAAGGCGGTCGAAGAAGCTGAGCTGATGGCGGGCGTCCAAGTAAACTCAGTGTATGTGGGGATTGCTGGAAGCCATATCACTGGCTTCAATTCCCGTGGGTATATCACCATCCGAAATGAAGATGAAGGCGTCACTCAAGCTGATAAGACGCGTGCACATGAAAAAGCGAAACCGTCAAGAGAAACATTTCCGAAAGATCGAGAAGAAATCCATACCCTTCCCCAGACATATACCGTGGATGATCAAGATGGTATCAAAGATCCATTGGGAATCTGTGGGGAAAGACTTGAAGTTGATATCTATATCATCACCGGAGCCAAGATGACGGTGCAGAATGTCAAACGGAGCGTTCAACGTGCGGGTCTAGATGTCGCTGGGGTGATTCTCCAGCCGCTTGCGTCCAGCAAGGCTGTCTTAACCTCCGAGGAAACGGAGTTGGGTGTCGCAATGGTGGATTTGGGGGGAGGGACGGCAGATCTCGCGATCTATTCACAGGGCAGTCTTGTGCACACTGCTGTGTTGCCGATTGGAGGTAACCACTTTACGCAGGATGTCGCTGTGGGGTTCCGAATTTCGCAGGCTGAAGCTGAAAAAGTAAAAGTTGCGCATGGGTCTGCCATGAGTGCAGCAGTTGGGGAAGACGAAATGTTTGAGGCGCTCGGCATTGGTGGTCGTCCCCCACGGTCGGTATCGAGGAAAGCCTTAGCGGAGATCCTGGAACCGCGCGCCGAAGAAATGTTCGAATTAGTGGGGCGAGAGATCAGACAAGCCGGTCATGAAAGCACAGTGGTTGCTGGGCTTGTCTTATCTGGCGGCACGGCGTTGCTTCCTGGAATTGTTGATGTTGCGGAACGCGTTCTTGATCTTCCTGTTCGTGTTGGGTCTCCATGCAACCTGAACGGTTTACGAAGAATTGTCAAAAGCCCTATCTACGCGACAGCAGTCGGACTGATTCTTGAAGCATGGCGCCCTTCAGAAGGAGAAGAATCTGGATTGGAGGGAACCTGGCAGCAACCGCGAAACTTTTTCCATCGAATCAAGGAATGGTTTTTTTAAGGCCACAACCATAAGGAGGCTATCATGTC
>JYMV01007418.1_pt1 | contig 22063 bp, 22 predicted proteins | sample 338911 | NCBI WGS metagenome assembly JYMV01 (sample SAMN03354496, study PRJNA234377) | hydrothermal vent metagenome | biome: Deep sea; feature: Hydrothermal plumes at the Eastern Lau Spreading Center, Western Pacific Ocean; material: Seawater | place: Tonga | collected 2009 | depth 2000 m m
ACGTCGGCATCATTCTCGTCGGAGATGAATCCGTGCTTCGTGGCCATTTGCGTGACACCGTGGCCGATGTGCCATCTGCCATTTCCATTCAGCATGCCACCCAACAAGTTGAAATGCACGAGGCCCCGTCTTCGGTTGCGCGCAAGAAACGCGACTCGTCAATTTGGGTGGCGACAGAGCTTGTGCAGAGGGGCGAGGCTGCGGCTGTCATTAGCGCGGGGAATACAGGTGCCACCATGGTTTCAGCCTTCTTTCTGTGGGGTGTCCTGAAGGGAATAGAGCGACCAGCGATTGCCGCAACCCTGCCAACGTTGAACGGGCAGGCAATTATGCTTGATGTTGGTGCAACGGTTGACTGTCTTCCCCATCAGCTCTATCAGTTTGCCATAATGGGACATGAGTATGCGAAACAGGTACTTGGGGAGGTAAATCCGAAGATTGGGCTGCTGAGTATCGGGGAGGAAGACGAAAAGGGTAATGAAGTGACCCGGGAAGCTTTTCGCATGTTGAAAAATAGCTCGTTGAATTTCGTGGGGAACGTGGAAGGGCGAGACGTCTATACCGGGATGGCTGATGTGATCGTGTGTGATGGGTTTATTGGAAATGTTGGACTAAAGATTAGTGAGGGTGTTGCTGAGGTCATGACCAAGATGTTGGTAAAGGACATTAGCCACTCGCGTATCGGAAAGCTAGGATATGCCTTATTGCGGCCCGCGTTTCATCGATTCAAAAAACGAGTAGATTACGCAGAGTTCGGTGGTGCGCCGCTCCTGGGTGTGAATGGAACATGTGTCATTTGTCATGGACGATCGTCGGCAAAGGCGATTTATAGTGCGGTGCGGCTCGCACGTCAGCTCATACACCAAAAGATGAATGAACGTATACAAGGCACAGTCACGCGCGAAACGGCGTTCGTGAGTACTCAGGATTCCACGAGCGCCAAGGGATGAGGGCGAAAATCATTGGAACCGGATCATATGTTCCACACTCAGTCCTCACCAATTCCGACCTCGAACGAAGTGTTGACACCTCCGATCAATGGATTACTGAGCGGACGGGCATCCGCAGTCGCCATATCGCTTCCCCGGGTGAAGGAAGCTCAGCCTTAGGCACCAAGGCGGCTGCATCTGCACTGTCATGTGCGCATCTTGACCAGGCAGACGTCGATCTCATCATTGTTGCGACCTGCACGCCTGACATGCCGTTTCCATCAACGGCATGCCTCATTCAAAGGAACCTAGGAGCCACAGCGGCCGTAGCCTTTGATGTCTCTGCGGCATGTTCAGGGTTTTTGTTTGCGCTCTCGATTGCGGATCACTACATTCGAGCTGAAACGTATCGGAATGTGCTGGTTGTCGGCACAGAGGTGATGTCGTCAGTAACTGATTCGACCGATCGGACGACCTGCATCCTTTTTGGCGACGGCGCTGGTGCCGCTGTCGTACAAGGCGTCGATGGCGAGAATGGGATTCTCTCGAACCATCTCCACTCCAATGGTCAACGTTGGGATTTAATTTGCGTTCCGGGAGGGGGATCACAACAACCGCTGTCGGAAACTGTCCTGAACGAGCGACTCAATTTTATCAAGATGAGAGGAAGTGCGACGTTTAAGCTTGCTGTAAAAATGATGGAACAGGCCGCACGTGAAGCATTATCAGCACATCATCTTACAATAGATGACATTGATATTTTTATTCCTCATCAAGCGAATTCAAGGATTATTGAAGCGACTGCGAAGCGGCTACAACTACCGATGGAGCGAGTCGTGATGAACATCGGGCAATACGGGAATACCTCTGCGGCATCAATACCATTGGCACTTGACGAAATGGTGAGGGCGAACCGGATCAAAGACGGCACTCGTGTGCTCTTGGTAGCGTTTGGAAGTGGCCTCACGTGGGCATCAACGCTGATTCGATGGTGATATAGAGGAACGCTATGGAAGAAAACAATGATCTTGTAGGCGAGTGGGCACTCATCTTAGGCGCCTCAAGTGGATTTGGTGCTGCTTGCGCGGTTGAACTGGCATCACAGGGAATGAATATTTTTGGAGTTCATCTCGATCGAAAGTCAACGCTTCCACAAGTAGAAGATCTTGTACAAACACTTCGCGGTATGGGACGAGAAGCGGTCTTTGTAAACGCTAATGCTGCCGATGCAGAGAAGCGAAATGCTATTATTGATTCAATAACAGAAAAGCTGACCGGCAATGCCGGAAACGGCAGAATACGTGTCTTGCTCCATTCCCTCGCGTTTGGAACGCTGCGACTCTTTATCGCCGAAGATCACGCTAAAGCTGTGACCAAGGCCCAAGTTGATATGACAATTGACGTGATGGCCAATAGCTTAGTCTATTGGGTGCAGGATCTGGTGGCCCGTAAACTTATGGGGAAGGGGGGGCGTATTTTTGCACTCACAAGTGCTGGAGGAGCGAAAGTGTGGCCAAATTATGGAGCCGTGTCTGCCGCGAAAGCTGCACTCGAATCCCATATTCGCCAACTCGCCTTAGAGCTTGCTCCCGTAGGAGTTACGGCCAATGCGATCATGGCAGGCGTGACCGACACCCCAGCACTTCGAAAAATTCCTGGATCTACCGAAATGCTCGAACGTGCGTTACAAAAAAACCCCTCACGACGGCTGACCACACCGGATGATGTGGCCAAGGCACTGGCAGTACTAAGCCACAGCAATACACAGTGGATGACTGGAAATGTCATTGCGATCGATGGCGGGGAGTTCATCGTTGGATAGGACGCCTGAGAAATCACGGCCCCGCGTTGCATTCGTTTTTCCAGGGCAGGGATCGCAGTGCATTGGAATGGGTAAGCTCTTTTATGAAACTGATCCGGAAGCGAAGCAGGTGTTTGATGCGGCAAGCGCTGCGCTCGGTTTTGATCTTCCCGCGCTCTGTTTCGATGGCCCGAATACGCGCTTAAATCTTACAGAAAACACACAACCGGCAATGCTCACTGTGAGTGTTGCAGCGTTACGCGGGCTGATTCGTGCCGATATAGCACCATTGGCGGTTGCCGGCCATAGCCTTGGAGAATGGAGCGCTGTTGTTGCGGCCGGTGGGATGGAGTTTTCTGACGCCGTCCGTCTGGTACGAAAACGAGGCCAGTATATGCAAGAAGCTGCCGGCACAGGACACGGAATAGTCGCTGCCGTTCTTGGGGTGCCACGCGACGCAATCGCACAGGCCTGCCAAACGGCTTCACGTTTTGGGATTGTCTGTCCCGCGAATTTCAATAGTCCCCGTCAGGTAGTCATTGCGGGAGAATCAGAGGCTGTGGAAGAAGCATTGCGATTAATCCATGAACAACATAAAGGCCGTGCCGTGCGTTTGCCCGTTAGTGTGCCGGTTCACACTCCATTGATGGCAAAAGCTGCGGAGCGGCTCGCCATTGATCTTGACTTGGTTGATATACGAGATTTGGACGTGCCATTGGTTAACAACGTCCATGCAGAATCGATTCGGTCTCGCGATGATGTCCGTGCATCACTTCTTGCACAACTCCCGTCTCCTGTGCTATGGGAGGATTCAATAAACACGCTTGTGTCCATGGGCATTAACGTTTTTATTGAAATTGGGCCTGGTGCGGTGTTATCTCGATTGATGAAAAGTATTACGACGAAGGTTCGTGTGTTCAGTGTACAGGACCCAGAGAGCCTCCACTGCGTCGTTGAAGCGCTTGCCAATGGGTAACTCGGCGTCTGGCAGGTTGGATGGTCAAATCGCGCTGGTCACTGGTGGAGCGCAAGGCATCGGGAAGGCGATCGCAACCTCGTTGGCCCGCGACGGAGCCCACGTTATTATTGGCGACTTAAATGCTCAAGAGGCTGAGTCCATTGCTGCTGAGATCGTCAGATCTGGAAGTCAATCTTCCAGTCACGCTCTCAACGTTGCAGATCTTGGATCTGTCAAGTCAGTGATCAAACGTGTTGTCGGAGAATGGGAAAAGATCGACATTCTCGTCAATAATGCAGGCATTACCAAAGATGGCCTTCTCTTACGGTTGGCTGAAGATGCCTGGGATCAAGTTCTGAGCGTGAATCTTACCGGCGCCTTTTACTGTACAAAAGCAGTGTTGCCCAGTATGGTAAAGAATCGAAGTGGACGTATCGTAAGTATCGCCTCGATCGTGGGAGCTATGGGTAACCCTGGTCAGGCAAACTATGCGGCTTCGAAAGGCGGGCTGATCGCATTTACAAAAGTGGTTGCGCGCGAGTACGCGAGTCGAGGAATTACAGCAAATGCGGTCGCACCGGGGTTCATTGATACGGCAATGACTCAGGCAATGCCGCCAGCGGCACGCGAGTCTCTTATCAAACAAATACCCTGCGGGCGATTGGGTGCTCCAGAAGATATTGCACAGGCTGTGAGCTTTCTGGTTTCCAAAGAGGCGAGTTATATCACAGGCCAGGTTCTCCACGTGAATGGTGGTATGTTAATGGCATGAGTATGACAAGAATGACAGAACACTATCTAACGAAGGAGGGTAACTCATATGTCGCCTGATATGACTGCTGAGACGAGTAGCCGTGTACGCAAGATTATTGTAGAGCGACTGGGGGTTGATGAAGGAGATGTCACTCCTGAAGCTTCATTTGTCGATGATCTCGGCGCAGACTCGCTTGATACGGTCGAGTTAGTTATGGCGTTTGAGGAAACATTTGATGTCCAAATTCCGGATGAGGACGCGGAAAAGATACTTACGGTTCAGGCCGCGGTGGACTATATTTCGCAACGCTTGTAATCCCTAGAAGAATATTGAAACAGTCTGCGCCCAGTCTAGCCTTTTAGGGCTGTTGCCGTCCTCACGTGCACCCTGTACGCGATTAGGCGCCAACGGCCTTGGGGCATCCCTTCGATATCGTTTAGGATAGGGCTGGATGCGCCTTTTTGACCATCCTGCTTGAGGAATACAGAATCGTTCCCTCACCCAGAACCACTGGTCGCGTGATGTGTCCACAATGGTGGCCTTGAGAAGAACAGCTGAGACTATGCCATGAATGTTTCCCACGAAGGCTGGCAGGGGAAGCGTCAGCCCGAACGAAGAGTCGTCGTTACCGGTATTGGGCTCGTTACTCCTCTTGGCATTGGGATTGAGGCAGCCTGGAGCGCTGTCTGCAAGGGAGAATCCGCTGTTCGACGGATTACGCGATTCGATCCGACAGACTATCCCTCCCAGATCGCCGCGGAGATCCCAGATTTTGTCCCCACAGATTACGTGGATAAAAAAGATGTTAAAAAAATGGATACGTTTATCCAATATGCGATTGCGGCGAGCCGTATGGCTGTGGATGATGCTCAGTTTTCTATCTCGTCACAGAATGCAAATCGAATTGGCGTGGTCATAGGGTCAGGCATTGGTGGAATTAATGGCATTGAACAGACCCATACGACGCTTCAAGAAAAAGGCCCCTCCCGCGTGACGCCATTTTTTGTCCCAATGGTTATTGGGAATATGGCCGCTGGTTTTGTCTCAATTATACTCGGGGCACGTGGTCCAAACGCAGGAACGGTTACCGCTTGTGCAACAGGGACACATAGTATCGGCGATGCCTATCGTATCATTCAGCGCGGTGAAGCCGACGCAATCATTGCTGGAGGCACGGAGGCAGCGATCACGCCCCTCACGCTTGCTGGATTCGCAGCTGCCCGTGCCCTCTCCAAGCGGAATGACGCTCCTGAAGCTGCAAGCCGGCCCTTCGATCAAGATCGAGATGGTTTTGTCATTGGCGAAGGGGGAGGCGTCCTGTTTCTTGAAGAGCTCGAACACGCTGTCGCACGCGGTGCAAGAATTTATGCGGAACTTGTCGGCTATGGCATGACGGCAGACGCCTACCATATCACTGCGCCGCCGAGCGATGCGAACGGTGCGGTCCGATGTATGGAGCAGACACTCCACGATGCTGGTTTGTCCCCATCAGATATAGGATATATCAACGCTCACGCGACATCGACTATGGCGGATAGACTTGAGGCGCTGGCCATTACTCGTGTATTCGGTGAGAGTGCTGCACGTATTCCCGTGAGTGCGACGAAATCGATGACTGGGCATCTTCTCGGTGCTGCGGGTGGCGTCGAAGCTGCCTTTAGTATCCTGGCAATGCAGAGAGGAACTCTGCCTCCTACAATTAATCTTGATAAACCAGACTCTGAGTATCCACTCGATCATGTTGCCAATATTGCTCGGAAGGCTCAGGTCGATGCCATCCTCTCGAATTCATTTGGATTTGGAGGGACAAACGCGTGCTTGGTTTTTCGCCGATATGAATCCTGAGCAGCTTTCGACGCTGCAGGTTTCCGAGGCAATGGTTGAATTGCAGGCGAAAATCGGCTATTCGTTTGATCGCATTGACCTACTCGTCGAGGTGCTCACCCATTCATCCTCATTGAATGAAAAGCGGGGGAGCCGTTCACATAACGAGCGGCTTGAATTCTTGGGGGATGCTGTCTTGGATCTCATGATCAGTGAGTATCTCATGAGCAGATTTCGAGAGGCCGACGAGGGGAGCCTGTCACAAATGAAAGCACGTTTGGTGAGCAAGGACATCCTTTCGAAATTATCGAAGCATCTGGCCTTGGGCACCTATCTTATTCTCGGACGAGGGGAAGAGTTGAATGACGGACGTCAAAAACCATCCCTGCTTGCTGATACGCTTGAAGCGCTTATTGCGGCTGTATACCTAGACGGAGGCTTGTCACCGGCACGACAACTGGTCTTGAACATCTACCGCGAAGAATTCAGTCCCCTCAGTTCGAACGGGCATGAGGTAGATGATAAAAGTCAGCTTCAGGAACTCTGCCAGCGGCGATATGGCCTCCTTCCTATCTATCAGCTCCGACACACATCGGGCCCGGATCACCATCGAACATTTGAAGTAGAGGTTCACCTGAAAGATGAGAGATACGGAACTGGGGCTGGAAGGACGAAGAAAAAGGCTGAACAGCAAGCAGCAAAACAGGCACTCGCTCGATTACAGGAATCAAAAGTGTAATCGGCATAAGGAGGTGTATGTAATGATGTTTCGGCTTGTGGTAATACTTGTGAGTGGAATCATGTTGTCAAGTGTCTCGGTGTTACAGGTCGAAGCAGGAGAAAAGGTCCCACGAGCGATCATAGAGACAAAGTTTGGATCGATTGAACTCACATTCTTTCCCAAGAAGGCGCCAAACCACGTCGAGAACTTTCTAAAACTAGCCAAATCAGGATTCTATGATGGAACCATTTTTCATAGGATTATTCCAGGGTTTATGATCCAAGGGGGAGACCCCAATACCAAAGATGACGATACCTCCACGTACGGGTTAGGTGGGCCTGGTTACAACCTCAAGGCAGAATTCAATAATCGTCCACACGGCCGTGGCATTCTCTCAATGGCACGCTCACAAGATCCTGACAGTGCCGGCTCACAATTCTACATCGTTGTTGCTGAATCCAGCTTCCTCAATGGGAAATATACTGTGTTTGGAAAAGTAGTGAAGGGGATGGATGTCGTTGACACGATTGTTTCACTAGACAGGGATGCTCGCGACTTACCCACTGATCGTATCGAAATGACCGTGCGGATCGAGGAATAAGCAACGTCCTAGTAGGGGATGAGCAGCCGTTTAAGCGGTTCCAAAGGAATAGCGTCGACACGGTGCCCATCACGCCCGACGACAGTTGTTGCCATGGTAAGAGCATTCAAAATCGCTTCTTCCGTGGCCTCAACGACGGCAGCGAAAATGGGATTGAGATAAATATCAGAGAGGATCGTCATTGAGTAGGTTTGGGCAGTTGGATAATGTGGAATAACGTTTCCAGTGGAGAACGCGAGAATAAAGTCTCCACTGCCGTGGCGACCAATCGTCCCGGTTCGTGCTAATCCGAATGTTGCTCGCTTGGCGACGCGCTTGAGTTGTCGACTGGTTAAGGGAGCATTGGTCCCAATAATAATAATGATTGACCCTTCAGTTGTCTGGAGTGGGGCTTGGACTTTGGAAAAATGGGGTGCCATTGGATGACCGAGAATGGTGAGTTGCTCTCGTCGTCCATGATTCGCGTTGACAAGCACTCCGATGACATGCCCACCGTCGGCTTCCGGCAAGACACGTGACGATGTCCCAATCCCGCCTTTAAAGCCATAGCTTCTCATTCCAGTGCCCGCACCAACAGATCCCTGCGCAATGGTTCCAGAACTCGCGCTCTCTAACGCGTGCACGACATCCTGTTCGGTGACGTGGCGTCCTTGGCTATCGTTGAGATAGCTGTCATCGCATTCAGCAACGACGGGAGTCAATGTGTCGTCGGTAATACCGATCGCGGGGTATTGCTTGAGCATCCAGCTGATGACGCCGTTGCCGACGAGTGGGGCGTTTAAGGTATTGGTGAGGGCAATGGGGTATTCAAGAAACCCGGCCTCCTCAATCCACGCAAGCCCCGTCATTTCACCCGTGCCATTGAGCACAAAACTTCCTGCAGGCACTTTATGATTCCAGACATCGTCGCGAGGGATCACTACGGTGACGCCGGTCCGGACGGGACCTTGGCCTGGGACTAACGCACCATGGCCTTTGCGTAGGGTCGTATGTCCGACACGAACGCCGGGAACATCGGTGATAGCATTCAATGTGCCGGTGGGGAAGGTGCCAATCGAGATACCGAGTTCGCGGATTGTCTGACGAACTTCCAGTACAGGTTGGGCGTGAACCTCAACGAAGAAGAATAGGGCAGTGATAAACCATAATCCCCCGCCACACAACGCCATCAGGGGGATCGGCTTCACGAAAAATTACGCTGCTACGGGTGTGGGAGTAGCCTTAATGGTTTCGATCATTCGCGCAAACGCTTCGGTGTCATTCATTGCCATGTCGGCAAGAACCTTACGATTTAACGCAAGCTTTGCCCGCTTGAGATGCGCGATAAATTCACTATATGTCAATCCATTCGCTCGTGTTGCCGCATTAATTCGTGCAATCCATAAGCGCCGGAAATCGCGTTTCTTATTTTTACGGCCGCGATAGGCAAATCGTAACGCTCGGTCAACAGCCTCAGTCGCTTGACGGTATAGGCGGCTTCGACCTCCGAAGTAGCCTTTAGCTAGCTTCAGACGCTTTTTCCGACGAAGATGAGTTTTGGGACCCCCTTTTGCCCTAGGCATGATCGTACTCCTTATAACATCGTGAAATGAATCTGTGAGACATACAATTACTGATTAGGAAGCAAGCGACCCATCATACGGGTGACGCTCGCATCGACTTTTGCCGGTCCTTTGAGGTTGCGTTTTTGATCTCGTGATTTTGTCGTAAGAATGTGCCGAAGTTTTGCTCTTCGACGTATGTATTTTCCCGTGGCAGTGACTTTGATTCGTTTCGCCGTGCCGCGATGAGTTTTTAGTTTTAGCCCAGCCATAGTTTCCCTCGTTATTGTGCTTATTATGATTTTGGTGCAAGAAGCATGACCAAGAAACGACCTTCAATGCGTTGGGGCTGTTCTACTTGGCCATGATCGGCAATACCTTGCACCACGAGTTCCATGAGGTCCCTTCCACGTGCTGCATGCTCCATTTCACGTCCTCGAAATACCAGAATGACCTTGGTCTTGTGCCCATGATCCAAGAATGAATTAATATGCTTGATCTTGGTTTCCAAGTCGTGGATTCCGGTTCGGAGCCTAATTTTTGCTTCCTTGACTTGTGTGGACTTTTGATGAGACCTGTTCGCGTGCTCTTTTTTATTGGTCTCATACTTATACTTGCCGTAATCCATAATCCGACAGACGGGTGGTTGAGCCATTGGCGCCACTTCTACCAGGTCGTATCCGTCCTCGAGGGCCTGTCGGATTGCATCGGGCGTTGGTAAAATACCAAGTTGCTCGCCGTCTGACCCTATAACTCGAACCTCAGCCGTTCGGATGCGTTGATTAACACGAAGCTTTTGAACGATAGGGCACCTCCTTGGCTATATGTTTCTCATGAGGGAGTCGGTGCCAGGGATGTGGAAACATGTTCCGACATCTCGGCAGCTAACATCTCAATAAATGCGGCGCGCGTCATTGTGCCCGCCGGACCATCTTTTCGTTTTCGAATTGATACCGTGCCTGCTGTCACTTCCCGATCACCAACGACCAGCATATATGGGACTTTTGCCGTTTCAGCCTCACGGATCTTTAGGTTCATCTTTTCGGATCGCAGATCCGCTTCTGCACGGAAGCCCTGTTGCTTTAATTGCACGACGAGATCGCTCGCATAGGAGGACTGGGTTTCGCCGAGCGTTAGGACCTTGACCTGAACTGGAGCCAGCCAAGTCGGAAAGGCACCAGCAAAATGTTCAATGAGAATGCCCATAAAACGCTCAATTGAGCCGAAGATCGCTCGATGAATCATAATCGGTTGATGTGGTTTTCCATCGGGGCCGGTAAAGGCCAATCCAAAACGCTGTGGAAGGTTAAAGTCTAATTGGATGGTCGAGCATTGCCACGCGCGTCCCAGAACATCACGAATCTTGATATCGATCTTTGGTCCGTAAAAGACTCCTTCCCCTGGATCGGTCGTATAGGGTACATCAAGACGCTGCAACGCAGATTCAAGCGAGTCTGTGGCATGCTGCCAATCCTCATCTGAGCCTACCGCGTGTTCGGGACGGGTTGAGAGAAACGTTTCAAAGTGCTCAAAACCAAAACGCCGTAATGTCGCAAAGGTAAACTCAATGATGCCGACCACTTCATCGGCCAATTGGTCGGGTCGACAGAAAATATGTGCATCATCTTGCGTAAACCCGCGAACACGCAATAAACCATGAAGGACTCCGGAACGTTCATGACGATAGACGGTGCCGAGCTCGGCCCAGCGCAGGGGAAGATCGCGATAACTCCGTAAACGCGATTTGTAGATGATAATATGAAAGGGACAGTTCATTGGTTTCAGCTGGTAGGCATTGCCCTCAACCGGCATCGACGCAAACATGTTCTCCTGGTAGAAATCAAGATGTCCGCTCTGCTTCCAGAGATCGAGCCGGGCAATATGCGGTGAATAGACAAGCTCGTACCCTCGTTCAAGGTGCTGTTCCCGCCAAAACGTCTCAATCAGATGCCTGACCATCGCACCCTTGGGGTGCCACAAAATGAGTCCTGGACCTGTCTCATCACTGACTGAAAACAGTTCAAGCTCTTTTCCAAGCTTTCTATGGTCTCGACGCTTGGCTTCTTCGAGCAGATGGAGGTGTTGATCGAGTTCTTCCTGTGTTGGAAAGGATATCCCGTATATGCGTTGGAGCATGGGATTATGCTCGTCCCCACGCCAATAGGCTCCTGCGCCGGATAACACCTTAAAGGCCCCTATCCGTCCCGTTGAGGGCACATGTGGCCCGCGGCAGAGATCGATGAAATCCCCTTGTTGATACATGGATACCGATGGATCAGATATGCTTTCGATAATTTCTACTTTATAGGACTCATCCCTGTCCTGGAAAAACGGGATCGCGTCCTTTTGGGAGGATTCCATCCGTTGGAGTGGATAATCTGCTTTCATGATTGAATGCACTTCGCCTTCGATCCGGTCAAGATCCTCAGGCGTAAACGCTCGTTCAAACCCGAAATCGTAGTAGAATCCGGCGTCAATCGGGGGGCCAATGGCCAATTTTGCCGTTGGGAAGACGGTTTTGACCGCTTGAGCGAGGATATGCGCACTGGTATGCCAATAGACTTCTTTTCCAATGTCCGCATCGAAGGTGAGGGGATTGATTGAGATATCTGACGTCAAGACGGTCGAGAGGTCAACCGCAACACCATCAACCTCTGCGGCCAACAACGTACGGTTATTCGGGAGAGGGTAATCCTCCAGTGCTGCGAACGCAGTAATCCCAGATTCGTATGAGCGCCGAGATTTATCCGGATACGTGACCTCAATCATCCTAGCCTTATATTGTAAGCGAGACGGGTGAGTACTGGAAGAGACCATGGTAGGCGCGGGCGGTTTTGAACCGCCGACTTCTACCGTGTCAAGGTAGCGCTCTCCCCCTGAGCTACGCGCCTAAACCATGATGGTGTCGAGAAGAGCCGCTGGAAGTGTGTGTCGTCATATCAAAGCGATAAATACGGCTGAAAATATATCAGCCTAGCTCTGACTGGTCAAGGGGAAGGGGAAGCTAGAGGCTCTTCCGGCGAGGTTCTCGATCTGCGTCTCCTGGACGGCAGATACACAGATCGCGAATTTTCTTTCGAAGGGTATTACGATTTATTCCGAGGACATGCGCGGCTTGCACCTGGTTCCATTTCATTTCGGTAAGGATTTGGGTAATAAGCGGTTTTTCAACGGCGCGGATGACTAAAGGGTGAAGGTTTCGCGCTCCACTTAGCGTCATGCGATTGGCAAACTCTCGGACTTTAACTGCAAGTGACTCATCAAGGCTTTCGTTGTTTTGTGTTGGCTTTGGAGTCACGGCAGCAATGTTCGTGTCATCGTGAAAAAAAGTCAAGGGCCATGATTGGTGCGCTCAATCACTTTCTGCGCAAACGCATGCCTCATCGCAGCGAGCTCAGGAGAGCGTATAAGCATATGTATTCCCAAATATCCCGCAATGCTAAATAGTATTCCAGTGCCAAGAAGCAAGGCTTTTGTTGACCAGAGCCCATTCTGAATCCACACGTCGTGTATGGCGACCCATCGGCAAATAACGACGACAACGAGGCTGGCGCCGGCTGTCCGGAGGAGTGAGTGTGCGATTGCCGGCCAATTTAAATGTCCTATCTTCTTCACCAGGAAAACAAGAAGGATGCTGACGTTGAGCATCGTGGCAATCGATGTTGCCAAGGCCAATCCCCCATGTTGCAGAGGGCCCATAAGCGAGAGGGACAGAACGATGTTGCATAACAGCGCAAGCATCGCGACACGAACTGGCGTGCGTGTATCTTTCATCGCGTAAAAGGCTGAAACGACAATCCGAATGGCACCAAAGGCCCACAGCCCGATCGCATAAAACGCGACCGCAATGGCTGTTCCTCTGGTAGCTTCGGCCGTAAACTCGCCGTGCTCGAAAAAAAGATGGATCAGTGGTGTTCGCAACATGATGAGCCCAACGGTCGCCGGAATCATGAGAAAGAACACATGCCGTAAGCCAAATTCAATACGCTTGTTTAACTCATCGTGTGCGCCGTCAGCCGTCAGCGCACTCAGTGATGGAAGGATGGCAGTCGCCAAGGCAATGCCAACGAGTCCGAGTGGAAAGTGGATAAGGCGCATTCCGTAAAAAAGAAAGGTGACACTTCCCGCAGCAAGGAACGAGGCGAGAATAGTATTAAGGAGCAGATTTGCCTGCGTGATACCCAAACCAAATATGGTGGGCACGATGAGTACGCCAATCCGCTTCACTCCCGGGTGATAAAGATCCCATCTGAGCGAGAGTGAAAAATTTGCTCGTCGCAAATGAGGAAGCTGAATGAGAAACTGAGCACACCCTCCTAACACGACACCGATTGCAATACCGTAAATTGGGTTCGAGAGCCGTGGTGCTATTAGAAAGGCGCAGGCAATGATGGTGAGGTTAAACATTACCGGAGCAAACGCCGGCGCGGCAAAACTGCGGACACTATTGAGGATGCCCATGGCAAGAGCGGAAAGTCCGATAAAAATAAGGTACGGAAACATCATCCGGGTAAGTTGAATAGTGAGCGCTTGTTTCTCAGGGTCGTCAGCGAACCCCATGGCGAGTACGGATACAATGATGGGGGCGCCAAGCACCCCAAGAATGGAAACTACGCTTAGAAGAAGCAGGAGAGTTGTAAATGCCACGTTGGCAAGGTCTTTGGCATCCTGATGGGCCTGTTTTTTAAGATATTCGCTAAACACCGGAATGAAGGCCGCGGCCATTGACCCTTCCGCAAACAATTCCCGAAGCATGTTGGGAATACGATACGCAACGAAAAAAGCGTCTGCGGCCATTCCGGCCCCAAACAATCGTGCCAGAACGATGTCGCGAGCAAACCCTAAGATGCGGCTGAGGAGCGTTGCACCACTAATCAGGACAGATGCCCGAAGGATGTGTCCTTCTTCGCGGGATTGTGGAAGGGGGGTGGGGTGTGTTGGGGGATCCTGTGGCAATGGATTTACTCTAGACTACGATGTGGGCATAGCGCATTGCTTTCCCCTGCCGCGGGATTGTATCCAAGTACATAAAAAGAATCTATGTGTCGCCGTGTATCGTAGACGTTCTTAGGTGAGAGATACGCTTTGTGCTAGGTCTTGACATGTGCGGTGTTTCATCCAAGACTGTACGACCATGTACCGAAGGCTACTATTGCTTGCACCGCTTGTAGCACTCTTGTGTCTCGCTGCAGTGGGGTGTTTTGGGGGAGGGGCTGAAACCGATGAGAACAACGATCTGTTGCCGGTTACCCTTCCAAATGGAACGAAGTTTCTCGTTGAAGTTGCCGATACCGACCACCTACGGGAACAGGGTTTGATGCATCGGGAGCATTTGCCAAGGGACCGCGGCATGTTGTTTGTTTTCGAGCGTGAACAACTCTGGGCGTTTTGGATGAAAAATACTCTCATCTCGCTCGATGTCGTGTGGTTAGATGCCGATGGTCTCATTGTCGATGTCGCCGAGGGGATGCAGCCGTGCGAGGCAGCGCCCTGTCGGCTTTATCACCCCAATAAGGTCTCCTCATTTGCCCTGGAAATTGTGGCTGGCCGATATGCTGAGGAAGGGCTTAAACCGGGCATGCGGCTGAGCTTTCTGACACCCTAACTTCCCAGAATCCCTGACCATATCCTCCCTCGTGCGCTACTTAGCGCCAAATTGATGTCACATATCCTCTATGGTACTCTGAGGCGATTTGAGGCCGCGGTATGACTGACAAGCTTGTGACACTCCAAGAACTTACTGCACTCTTGGAACAATCTCGGGCGCACGGTCAGAAAATCGTTTTTACCAACGGTTGCTTTGATTTGCTGCATGTGGGCCACGTACGTTCCCTCCAAGCTGCGCGCCGTCTCGGTGATATCCTCATTGTTGGTCTCAACAGCGATGACTCTGTGCGCCAGCTCAAGGGGCCACATCGGCCGGTTGTTCCACAGGATCAACGTGGTGAAGTGTTGGCCGCACTGACCTGTGTCGATCATGTTGTCATATTTTCGGAGCCAGATCCCTTGCGTGTTATTACCGCCGTACGACCAGACATTCTCGTGAAAAGCAGTGATTGGGATCCCCAAGAGGTCATCGGCCGTGACGTAGTTGTGGCACGGGGTGGATCAGTAGTATCGACCCCGGAAGTGACTGGTATCTCCACCACGCTTCTCATTGAGCGCATGAGGATGTTCTCGCCGTGACCAGTCTCGCGACAGAAACCAAGGGAGTGACCGGGTTCGATGGCCTGCTTCGTCATCTGGATTGTCTTCTGAAACAGGATGCGGCTCTACCAACCATTACGGGATATACCAGTTCGGCCAAATCGTTACTCCTCCTTCGATTAGCTCAACACACCTCACGGTCAATGCTCATCGTGACACGCTCTGAAGCAGAAGCCGAAGCTATATTTGAGGACCTGTTGTTCTTTCAGGCATTTCTTGACCTTCTGGAATTGCCGATTCATCGGTTCCCCGATTGGGATCTATCACCGTACCAACCTGCAACTCCTGCAGTCGATCGCGTTGCACGGCGTATGCGGACCCTCTACCAATTACGGCAAGGCCGGCCTTCCGTCGTTGTGACGAGTATTTCAAGTATCCTGCGGCGTACGCTTCCGAAAATCATATTTGACGGGTCGTGTCTTGAACTGCAACCGGGTGATTGTGTAGAGCGAGATACGTTGATTGAACGCTGTTTGCGATCGGGGTATCGCAATGTTTCTATCGTGCAGGATCCGGGAGAATTAAGCGTTCGAGGAGGGATTGTCGACCTATTTTCAACGGCCCATGACGAACCGGTGAGGCTTGAATTTCTTGGAGACACGGTAGAGTCGATTCGAGTCTTTGATATCAATTCACAAATATCTTCTTATGAACAGGCTAGGGCCGTGGTGTTACCCGCGCGGGAATATATCCTTGACGTCCTGTCTGACAATCCATTACCGCCGGACGTCGAATGGCAGGCTCCCCAGCACTATGCCGGGATGAATGCGTTAGCCGACTACTGTCTCGATCCTCCGATCATCGTGCTGAATGAGCCGAAAGAACTTCGACAATGTGCCGATGACATGATGATTCAGGCCCGAGAAGAATGGAGTGAACCCTCAGCCTCGCCAGAAGCGTGGTATCTCCCTTGGGAATCGATCGCGGTAGCGAACGAGGGCCGGACAGTTGTCGTCACGGAAGCAATTCCCCATGCTGTTGATCGGCCGTTTCATGTTGGAGTCGGTCCTACCGATGCCACGATGCACATGGCGTGCCGGTCTCCGGAGAGTCTCGGCCTGGGGATCCAGGGTACGCCATTCGCCTCGGTCATAAAAATCCTTGAGGATCTTCGCTCCCGTGGACCGGTTGTCGTCATTGCACGAAGCCAGGGCCAAGCTGATCGGCTGTGCACCCTGTTCGCAGAATATGATGTGCCGGCAGAACGGTGGCACGCACATCAGCAGGCTGTCATGGGCCGGCACATGGTTGCCGCCCCCATTTACCTGGCCCATGGCATCGTGGCGAGCGGGTTTCTCATGGAGGGGTTCGGCGCGATCATTCGAGAAGAAGACCTGTTTGCGAAATCAATGCCGCATCGCCCCCAACGCCAATCAAAGAGCGCGCACTTTCTCCCGTCAGTTGAGGACATTGAATTAGGGGATCCGGTTGTCTACGTTGAACATGGAATTGGGCGATATGCGGGGCTTCGTCGTCTTATGATTCATGGCTGTGAACAAGAGTTTTTTATGATTGAGTATGCAGGAAATGACATTGTGTATGTGCCGCTTGATCGCATGAATCAGGTTCAGCGCTATCAATGTCAAGAGGGACATGCTCCACGGATGGATAGCCTTCGAGGTACGCGCTGGAGTCAGACCAAGGCGCGGGTGAAGAAAAGCATTGAGGATATGGCTGAAGAGCTTCTCGATCTCTATTCGCGCCGTGAACTCGCGGAGGGTTTTGGATACTCGTCCGATACGATCCTCTCCCATGAATTTGACGCCGCATTTGAGTATGAAGCGACCCCGGATCAATTGACGGCGATCGAAGACGTCAAGCGGAGCATGGAATCCACGCGCCCCATGGATAGATTGGTATGTGGCGATGTGGGGTATGGCAAAACAGAAGTTGCCATGCGCGCAGCATTCAAAGCAGTGCTGGATAATCGCCAGGTTGCCGTTCTTGTCCCGACCACATTATTAGCTAACCAACATTTCGAAAACTTTTCTCAGCGCTTTGCCCCCTTTCCGGTCGGCATTGGCGTGGTGAGCCGGTTTCAATCCCGCAAGGAACAACAAGCCGTGATCAATGACATCAAGGTTGGCACCATTGATATTCTGATCGGGACGCACCGTCTGTTGCAAAAAGATATCGTGTTCAAAGACCTTGGATTAGCCATCATCGATGAAGAGCAATGGTTTGGTGTTCGTCATAAGGAGCGACTCAAGCAGCTTCGCCATTCGCTTGATGTTCTGACGCTAACGGCGACGCCTATTCCCCGTACATTGCAGCTCTCAATGTCTGCATTACGTGATCTTTCTATTATCGATACCCCTCCGGCAGGCCGTCTTGCCATCAAAACGCAAGTGCTCCACATGAATGACCGTGTCGTTCGTGAAGCCATTCAATGGGAGTTGAAGAGGGGAGGGCAGGTTTTCTTTGTCCACAATAGGGTCATGACCATTGAGCACATTGGCATGTGGCTACGCGAACTGGTTCCAGAAGCCAGCATTGGGATCGCCCATGGACAAATGGATACTCGTGCACTTGAGTCCGTCATGCTTCGTTTTCTCCGCAAGGAGGTAACTGTGCTTGTCGCAACCGCAATTATTCAATCCGGGCTTGATATTCCTTCTGCAAATACAATTATTATCAACCGTGCTGACCAATTTGGCCTCGCTCAACTGTACCAATTGCGGGGGCGAGTGGGGCGTAGCGGCGAGCAAGCCTACGCGTATATGCTTGTTCCGAATGACGACATCCTTTCTGAGGATGCGAAACGGAGGCTGCAAGCGATCGAAGAGTTTTGTGAAATGGGATCAGGGTTTCGTATTGCCGCACGAGATCTCGAAATCCGCGGCGCAGGGAATTTATTAGGGAAGCAACAGTCAGGGCAGATCGAAGCCGTAGGATTCGAATTATATGTACAGATGCTGGAACAGGCCGTGCGGCAACGCCGCGGTGAAGTGGTCAGCGAACCTGTTGACCCTCAGATTAAACTCCCGGTATCAGCCTATATCGCGGAAGAATACGTTCCCGATGTCTATCAGCGACTGTCTCTCTATAAACGATTGTCGTCGAGTACGCAGGTGAGCGATCTTGCACTGCTCCATGGGGAAATCCTCGATCGGTACGGGCCGATTCCTGATCCCCTTGAACATCTCTTCCAGGTCATGGAAATCAAGCTCTTGGCAAAGACGTTGGGTTTAGAACGATGTGAAGTCAACACCCGTGCTATTACATGTAAGTTTGCGGTTGGAGCCTCTCCCGCGACTGATGGGGTCCCAGAGCTGATTCATCAGTATGGGGACACGGTGCAATTCCCAACACCACAGACGATCGAAATCCTTATTTCTGTGACAGAGTGGGCGCACATGTTTCATCAACTTCGAGAGTGCCTCAATGTCCTCATTGGCTCGACTATGAGCAAGCAAGTTCCTGCTTCTGCTCACTAGAGTTCTCATGCGCATGATCCTACTCACGCTCCTGGCTCTCGTATTTTCCTTCGTAGATGGATTTGCGCAGGAACGCCTGGACGCCAAAGATCGTATTGCGGCCATCGTCAACGACGATGTCATTACACTCTCGGAGCTTCAGCAAAAAGCAGCGACCTTTATGCCTCAACTGAATGCGCAGTATAAGGGAGAAGAGCTTCAGCGACAGACGGACCAATTGCGGTACAAATTGTTGGTGGCCATGATTGAGCAGCGGTTACAACTGCAACAGGCAGCCGAGATGCGATTGACCGTCAGTGAGCGTGAAGTTGACTCAAGCGTACAGGATATGCGTAAGCGACGGGGTGCTGCTCCTGCATCAGCGCCGACAGTGAGTGAGCGCAAGGCGGCGAGAGACCAGCTTCTGCTCGGGAGAGTGTACCAACACAAAATTAGGAACACATTGCTGATACCGGACGCAACACTTCGCGAATACTATGATGCACACCACGAAGAGTTCACGCTCGCAGGGGAGGTGAGCATCAGTCAGATTATGTTGAGTGTGAGTGGCTCGGGCAATCTTGAAAAAGCACGCCTACGATCAGATCATGTGCTCAAGGAAATTGAAAAAGGCCGTTCCTTCGAAGAGCTTGCCAAGGATTACTCAGATGGACCAGAAGCAAAAAATGGTGGCAGTCTTGGGATCATGACACGTGGATCTCTTTTGTCCCAGATCGAGGAGATCGTTGATCATCTTGGTCCAGGAGAAATCGGGCCGGTCGTCGAATCCCCGGTCGGATTCCATATCATTCGCGTTGACGAGAAAAAACCCGCGGGACTCAGACCGTATGAGGAGGCCAAGAACTTTATCGAAAATAAGCTGTTGCGAGAACAGTCAGAAGATGTCTATCAAGAATGGATGAATGAACTCAAGGACAATGCGTTCATTGAAATCCTGCTTTAGTAGGATGGGGGTTGGACATTGCACGAAGGGAAAACATGGCATACGCATATTTGTTCGTTGCGATCGTCGCTGAGGTGGTCGGGACAACGGCCTTAAAGGCATCAGAAGAATTTACGAAACTGTTTCCCAGTATCGTTGTCGTTGTTGGATACGGCATCGCGTTTTACTTTCTCAGCGTAGTGCTGAGAACAATTCCCGTCGGTATTGCATACGCAGTATGGTCGGGAATCGGGATTGTGCTCATCGCCATTGCTGGTGCGGTGATGTTCAAACAGATTCCTGACGTTCCCGCCATTATCGGCATGTCGTTGATCGTTGCCGGCGTCGTCGTCATGCATCTATTTTCCAAGACGATCGGTCATGTGTCGTAGTTGTACTATGAATTCTGCGGGACGAGCCGAAGCACCGCCAAGAGGTCGCTGAGCACGCTTGTCTTGTTATAGAGCACCATTCGCAGTTCCGTAAGAGCGGATGGTGCGGTATCTGACCGAGTGATCTCCTCATACTGCTTCTCCACTTTGCCAGGCACGATTCGATTGACCGAGACGAGTCGAAGAAGAGCATCTCGACTTTGCTTGAGATGAGCTGCCACATCATCTTGCGATAATGATTCAGCGGTAACGGTGCCAAGACGATGATCGAGATACTGTGTGGCGACGACGTAGAAACGAAGGAAGGCTTGTGTGACTTCGATATATTCAGGAGTCGTCGAGTTCGACATCGTGTTCTCCTTTCAAATGGCTTGAGATGACGAAGGCAGGGGAGGGGTGATCACCCGCTTTGATACAGGATCGTTTTTGGCTTGAATGCTGCCCACGAAAACCAGAAGTGGTCACCGTGTACAATCGGCGTGAGCCGCTGACCTTTTAAGGGGCCGTCGATCGCGTGCCCGAGAATATTCCAGGTGCTTTTCGTTTCCGTATCGATGATCGTGTTGTCTTTCCTGTGAAAGGAGAGGATTTGGGTGCCGAGCTTTGCTTCAAAGATCCCCGTGGCGCCAACATCTTCGCCCTCGGCAATTCGCGATGCCCCAAGCGCGCTGTTTGTTCCAGTTGTATGAAAGATCACCAGAGCAGGTCCGGCTTGACCATCATGAATAACCCCTCGCTCCGCAAGAATACTTACTGGATACGCGATGTCAATTCCTGCGAGTGAAACGCTGACCACTCGTGCCATTGCGGGGAGACGATCATCTAGGGGACCTCGGAACATAAACGGCGTGTTGCCGATGGTATCGTAGCCTTTGTATGGATTATTTCCATAAGAGCGCATGGCGCCCGTATCACGGGATAGGACAACGCCTTTTGGGTAGGCCGCGCGAAACTCTGCAAAGCTCACAAGACTTGCGGGTAAGAACCGAAGATAAGCGCCGGCTTTTTCCCCGACAACTCCCTCGCCAGTAAATTGCTGCCACAGACTTTCGGTAGTGCGGTCATACATGATCAGATCGGAATAGCGCAGCAGACCGGACGTCCCAAACTCATGCGTCTTTCCATCAAAACGACGATCAAATGCAATGGCCGAATTACACAAGGGGCAAAATGTGACGATAACCGGGACACCTCCAACGGTATCGTTGACGATTTCATGCCACATGAGGATTTGTAGGGGATATGCACGGGCATCACCCTCAATGTCTACTACGACAACAGGTTCGGTGTTATCAAGAAATGACGCGGCCAAATCAGCAGCGATGAATTTTGGCTTGTCAATTGATCGGATCCCATCACGTGGAGGTCCCCCGGAGAGAATCTCGTCATAGCGGATGGTGTGACGAGTCCAATCCGTCTTCCAACTCTGCGTAATGCGCTTCAGTCGACCTGAACGGTCATCGACAGTCAGCATGGGATTGACAAGACCCGACACCAATGTCGTATCCGTCGTTTGGACGTTATCACCTGGTTGGGTTTGGGCAAGTCCCACCGTCATCCCCACACCAACGGCAAGCACGAGTAATGGTGTAATGATTATTTTCCATGGGATCACACATCGGCGTATTGTCTGATAGGGCTGGTCTGAAATGTTGTTAGAGGAAGTACCAGTTTTATGAGGTGGCTGGCGTATCTCCATCACTTCGTTGACATCAAATCATAGAGAAGAGGAGCATAAATTGGAGCGGGAAACGGGATTTGAACCCGCGACCCTCGCCTTGGCAAGGCGTCCTAAGCCAAAAAGATCCAGTGTGATTGACTGTGACTGAGTATACCTAACCTCTGGTATTTCAACAAGAATAGTGTCTTCCATGTGTGACCGAGCGCGATTGTGGTAGATTGGGAATCGTGACTAAAACCGTGACCGAACCGGGACCAAAACCGGGACCAAAAGTCAGGGGGGGGGGATAGAGCCT
>JYMV01009373.1_pt1 | contig 22062 bp, 29 predicted proteins | sample 338911 | NCBI WGS metagenome assembly JYMV01 (sample SAMN03354496, study PRJNA234377) | hydrothermal vent metagenome | biome: Deep sea; feature: Hydrothermal plumes at the Eastern Lau Spreading Center, Western Pacific Ocean; material: Seawater | place: Tonga | collected 2009 | depth 2000 m m
AGCGCCACGAATGGAGTAAGCACTATTGATTTATCAACACCAGCAGGTGCAACCGCCGCTCTTGGTAGTTTAGATACCGCGATCGATAATTTGTCAACCGCGCGCGCGGAAATAGGCACATACCAATCAACGATGAGTTCGAAAATAGATAATTTGTCTCAAAGCAATGTTAATATCGCTGAGGCACGCTCAAGAATGGCTGATACCGATTACGCGAAAACGCAATCGGAGTTAATTAAAAATAATATTTTGAGCGAAACTCAGATAGCAATGCAAGTTCATTCAAGAAATATATCAAGTCAGCTTACAATGGCGTTGTTGAAGTAATTAAGCGCGATCAACAAAAACCATCTTATCAACGGACAGCTCAGTTTCACCATCAAAGCGATAAGCAACTAATTGTCCACCTTCTTTGGCCACGCTGTAGTCTAGGCAGGCTATATTATGCGTTAAAAGCTTAATTTCACCTTCCATCCAGTAGTGTCCATGAAATAGAGGCTTTTCCTCAGCACCATAATTAACCAAATAATCACCATTAACGACGGTATCTGGAATAAGGTTTAGCACGGATGAAGGCCCCATGAAGTAGTCTCTGTATGATGTTGCCTCTTGTAACCAATATTTAATACGAATATGCTTTCTTGGATTACCGTCTTTATCATTAAAGGAGTTGCCTTCAGGAAGAGGAATTTCCTTGCCTTTCAATATCGTTTCAATCGCATCGTATTGCCAAGAGCCTTTAATAGCTGATTTCTGTATTAAGTCATCAGTTAATGTTGGATTACCAAGCTTAGATATGAGGTCAGTGTCCCAACATGCATGCACAACACGAAAACCATCTAATTCAAGCCATAATGGTAGCGTTTTAAACCAATTAATTGTTTCTTGATAATATTTTTCATCGATAAAAGCATTAAGGAAGGCCTCATGACTATCGTTATGTGACCGAGAGTGCTTTCTTAAAAATCGACCCTCAGCATCTTTTGTAGCGTAGGCAATTGCATTGTATTCATGGTTGCCCATCACACACAGAGCGTGCCCTTGATCGATCATTGGCCTTACAAGATCAATTACTTCACACTGATGCTCACCCCTATCAATGAAGTCCCCAAGGAAAATAACTTTACGACTTTCGTGCCGCCATATGCCGTCAACTTTAATATATTCTAGTTTTCCAAGCAGTTTCTCAAGTTCAATTACTTGCCCATGAATGTCACCAATAATATCATATTTCATTAATCAATCGCTCCAAATCTGTTTATTTTAAGAGTTTCATCCCAATTAAACACAATGCCTTGGGCCTTCGAAATAATATATTCTTCCGGAACATACCCCCAAAAGCGCGAATCGCTACTATTGCGTCGATTATCGCCCATTACAAAGTAATGACCCTCTGGTATGGTTTTTTCAATAAATCTTCTAGAATCCATGTATTGATGGGTTAAAGTATCATAGCCACCACTAGGCATCATTTCCCTATTGAGTGAATAGCCGGTCATTTTAACTCCCGATTCAACACCTTTGTAGATCAGCATACGCGGTGCCTCAATGATTTTACCATTAACGGTTAAAACATCATTTTCATAACCAATAACATCACCCGGCAAGCCAATGATTCTCTTAATGTAATCAGTGCCACGCATCGCCGCCGATTTTTCATAATTCGGATAACGGAAGATGATAACATCACCGCGTTTGTAGTCATCCCATTTAATGATATATTTATTTAAAATAGGTATTTTTATGCCATTTCCAATCTTAGTCGAAAAAACGAAGTCGCCAGTAAGTAAAGTCGGCATCATTGAGTTGGATGGTATTTTAAATGGTTCGATAAAAAAGCCACGCAACAAGAATACCACTAAGAAGGCCGCATAGAATTCTCTGGACCAGCATACAATTTTTGGCCTTTTGCCAATATCTGCCCCACCACCAAAGCGTAAAAACATAAAGAAGAAGACGATGTTTTTGAATTTAGGTTTTTCAGCCTTACCAGATGTCACCAGATATATCTTATCAATAAGGGAAATAGTAAAGGCAACAAGTAGGTAAGCGCCAATAAACCCCATCACGTCCCATGCTAAGAATGGTTCAGCTTTATCTATCGTCATGTATATATTTAATGTTAGTTATTGATTTATATAATTATACCTGAAATTTTGCACTATTTTAAAAAAATATTTCAAGTAGATACATAGGAATTAAATATTAGTAATATATAATCATTCATTAGTAAAATAGATGATTAGGGAAAAATACCAATGAACAGTTTCGACATAGTAACAATATTACTGGCATTTGTAGCCATTTCTGGATATATAAATTATAAAATATTAAAGCTACCAAGCACGATTGGCTTGATGTTGGTTGCGCTGGTGTTTAGTATGAGCGTCATTGGCCTTAATGCAATGGGTTTTGGCGATAATATTGGCATGGGGAGTGTTGAGAGCCTGATGTCTAAAATTGATTTTCATCAAGTGTTAATGGAGTGGGCATTAGGATTATTATTATTTGCTGGCGCAATGCACATCGATTTAAAAGAACTAACAAAACAAAGATGGGTCATTGGTGGTTTAGCCACTGTAGGTGTTGTATTTACAACCTCTGTGGTTGGTGGTTTCTTATACTTTATGCTCCCATTTTTCGGCATTGACATACCTTTCGTTTATTGTTTATTGTTTGGTGTTCTTATTGCGCCAACCGATCCAATTGCAGTGTTGAGTATATTAAAAAGCAGTGGCGTGGTGAAGAGCCTAAGATATAAGATTGCCGGTGAAAGCCTATTTAATGATGGTATCGCTGTTGTTATTTTTGTTATGCTATTAGGCGTTATTTCTGGACAGATAGAGGTCAGTTTATTTAGCGTTACAGAATTATTATTGAAAGAGATTCTTGGTGGTTTGGTGATTGGCATGTCCTTAGGTTATGGTGCATATCTTCTAATAAAAAGCATCGATGATTATGAACTCGAGATATTAATAAGTTTAGCTTTAATATTTGTTGTCTATAATTTATCAATGCAAATTCATGTGTCGGCGCCAATCGCTGCCGTGGTAGCGGGCCTATATATGGGAAATCATGGGAAACTCGGAATGAGCGATAAAACTATTGAGCATTTGGATGGTTTCTGGGGTTTAATTGATAATATCTTAAATGGCGTTTTGTTTGTTTTGCTAGGCTTAGAGTTAATTTTATTACCATTTGATTGGTACTTTATCCTGGCTGGTGTTATTATGTTTGTAATTAGCATCGCCGCGAGATGGGCATTTGTAAGCGGCATGATAAAAGGTATGAGGCGCAAGGTAGAATTTAGTCCTGGAGCCATAAGCATCCTTACTTGGGGTGGCTTAAAGGGTGGAATCAGCATTGCACTTGCACTAAGTCTGCCCGACTCAGAATATAAGGATGTTATACTGGTTATGACCTATGTAGTAGTGGTAATGAGCATAATATTACAAGGAACTACCTTACCAGCAGTTGTCAGGCGAGAAAGGAAGATAGAGGAATGAAACCGTTTATTTTTGCTTAAATTCCCCATCGCAGTTATTATCCTTCGATATCCAAACTCCACTTATGTATGAGGTATTGATTTCTGGTTTTGCGTGATTGCTAAGATATCCATTATTTGATTTAGAGTATTCAACATAATTACATCTTTTTGTTTGATCACCTTTTTTACCAGGTTCAATATAGCTTCCGTAAAATTCAGCTGAGCTGCAAAAATTATTTTTTTCATACTTCCTCTTTATCCTTTTTTGTGTTTAAATATTATACTTAAAATTTTCACTATTTTAAATAAATAGTTATAATTAAAGAATAGAATAATTAAAGAAGGAGTTATGGATGTCAAATTCAATTGATACGCAGCAAGAAAATAGTAGACAATCTAAATTAGATTATAAGTTAAAGGTCAATGTGGCGGTGGTAGCCATACTTAGTGCTGCAGCAATGTTCGCAGTTTCGAATGCAGAAGAGCCGGTATATGATAATAGCCCAGCCGAAGTAGTAGACTTAGTGGAAGTGCTGAATTCAGCGCCAGTAGATATGACTAATATTAATACAGATAATCAGGATAAGGGCGCCGATGTAAAAATTTCACCAGATAAAATCAACGAAATTATAAAAAATCTAAGCAACGATACTAATTTTAATGGCAATATAACTAAAGAAGGCATGATGATGCCGCCAAAGCTCTTCTAAATATTTTCCATAAAGAATAAAAAAACGCCGAGTATCTTAAGCCGTTCACCCTATGGTGGAAGGTTTTTTCAAAAGAGGTTTATTTAGATACCGGCGAAAGTCGGTATTTTTTTCGCATGGTGGTATTTAATTTTTTTCATATTCATATATATTACTAATTATCAAATTATTAATATATATAAATATGAAAAAAAACATAGTTGCAATGGCAATTGCAGTAATCTCAACAAATTCTATCGCCGGAGTCTATCAAATTTATGGCAGTCCTTACACGGCATCTTATGATTTTTCCAAAGCGACGAAAGCTGAAGCAAGGAGGTGTTTTTTTAATAGCGCTGGGGGTTTTGACAAGAATAAAAATATGCAACTTAGTCACTTAGACGAATTTACTAAAAGATATTATCTTTTAAGCTGCTATACGGCAATGCAAGAGGAAATAGAAAGGCAAGGCAAGGAAGTTGGATTAGAGTGGCATAAAAAACACAAGTTATAACCTGTGTTTTTTACTGACTTATCAGACACTTAAAAAAACAGCCCCCATATAAACGTTGATATATCTACTCTTTTCGATGAAGTTAACTACTTAAAGTCAAAAGGAGAAAACTACCAAGACCAATCAGCAGTCCTAGAGATGCAAATACTTTTCCATGTTTTAGATACATCCAGCCAACGAACGTCGCAAATACCATACCAAATATAAAATTCATTTTTAAAAACTCCAAAGATTTTAACTATTATACCTAAATTTTTCACTATTTTAAATAAATAGTTATAATTGGAGAAGATGCTTCACTATAACAAAAGATAAATTACAAAAATGGAAACTACAAAAATCCCCACAGATCAATTGATACAACACTTAAAAAAGGATGGATTAATAGATGATTTACAAGCGAATGATGGTTCCGTTGAAATGATAAGCATTATTAAAGATCTAGAGGCAACCGCGAATAGATCGAATAATGGTTTGGATGCCAAAACGAAAGTTGAACGTGGAGATTATTCTGAGGCTGAAACAAATATAATAAAAAATATTTTGGGTAATATATATCAGTCAAACTTAGCCAGGATAAAAAAATACCCTACACAAGAAAAACCCACCGCCAATATCATTACTGGTCCACCCGGTGCAGGGAAGAATTTTGCTATTGAAAAAGTTATACGTTCTAAATACGAAGGACAGGATGCAGATAATGAAAATTATCTATCGGGTGATAACATAAAAGAAGAATTTCAGAAGGCGGTTCAAGCATCGGATTTAAGTCAAGAGACGAAAGCTGAATTTGATGACTCCTCGTTTGTTCATAGGCTAACGTCTGATATTTCATGGGCCTTATTTGATGATTCTAAAAAATTAAAAAAAGACTTTATCCTTGAAATGCTAGGTATGTGGCCTGAAGATGACGCGCAAATGTATCTTGACCTAGAGGAACGTGGCTATGACGTTAATATAACAAATGTTCTAACCACAACTACAAAATCAATTGACAATGCAATCAACAGATATTTTTCCGGTGGCGGAGAAGACGGTGGTAGATATGTAGGAATAACAAATATCGCGAACACACACCTAAGGCAAATGTTGGCCTTTATTGAAACCATGAGAATATTAAAGGAGAGTGGATCCCAGGTAAACGTTAATATGCTTGATAATAGTATGTTGGAAATGCTCAGTTTCTATTTTGGGCCGGTTGGAGACATGAACGTTGATGGCTTGGTTGTTGTTATTGAAAAGTTTATAAACATGAAAGCGCTTGGTGCTGAACTTTGGTTTAGCGGTGATAATCACGCTGTCGACTTATCGCTCTTCTCTCACGATGAAGATGGAAATTTAGTTGTTGCTCTTATAAAGAGAGGTCAAGAACCATTTAAGGATAGCTTTGCACTCCCTGGTGGATTCGTAAATACCGAATCTGTAATGGGTGAAGAATTTAAATTAGGTTTAGAAACTCACGAGGATGCAGCGAAAAGAGAGTTTTTGGAGGAAACTGGACTACCCATATCCTCAGAGCTAACACGAATAGGATACTATGATGATCCCGTAAGAGATCCAAGAAAGGTAAAGGATGCACAGGTTGTATCAACCGCATTTTCCTCATATATAGAGACCAATGAAGAAATTATTGGATTAGATGATGCCGTCGAGGCAAAATGGGTTAAGGTCAGTGATATAGCAAGCGGCAAAGTAAAATTGGCCTTCGACCACTCAATGATATTAAATGACTCTTTGGAAAAAATGGAACAGGATATTCTTTATGGAAAAATAAAATCAGAATCCATGACCGAAGGAGAGCTATTATTACATTTAGAGAAACATAGAGCGGTGCTTAAAAAAATACAGGCACAAATTGCCGCAAACGACTCTAGTATCTCCAAGATTGAACCAAGCCAGTGATTATCTAAAAAAGTAACACCTGAATGTCTTTTTTTTAAAAAGACTTCCTGGCAACGTACACATGCAACATTAAAGATATCGCCAATGGTATTATTACGTATATATTGGTTTCTAGATAAAGCATGATTGCTAGATTAAGTGATTGGAAAAAATAATTTTTAAAAGACACATTCGACCTCCTTCCATTTGAGCTGAAGGTTTTAATTGATTGTGATACGCCAGTTATCATAATGGTCGAACAGGCAAATGAAAAAAGAAACGGTGGCAGTTTTTCCTTGTATTTATATTTCGTCTTGTGTTGAAGGTGGATGATATAAACCATTGTGGTAAAGGCTAGAACCAGGTGAATGGCGGAGATTACCTGCACGTCAAAAGAATGAGAGTTATAGATGATGAAAATATCCGCTATAACTCCAATTAGATAGGCCTGATAAGATACGCCATTTGCAGATTGTGCACGGTATAAGGTTAAGAGTTGTGAGCCGAGAGCCAAAACGAAAAATATAAACGCAATAAATACCATATATTTACTATTAATTAAATAAGTAAAGACCTATTTGGGTTGCCAATATTATTAAAACCAAAGTCAAATACACCAATACCAACCTGATGGCAAATTTATCCTTAATTAATGGTCCTCTTAGCATAACTATCAAAACTCCTTGTTTATATCAATATATTATATATTCATAATTTTATTTCGCAATAAAGACGTGTATAATATCCGCTATGACCACATACTTAAAAAATAAAATAGTTAGAGAATTGCTTGATACGGGGCTCAAAGACGCAACGGGAAGGACTATATACGTTGGTGATTACCTGGAGTTCTCTGCTGAGGGTATGGTTGCGACTCAAAGAGAAATTGGTCGGATCCTTATGGTCAACGGAACGGCGACGATAAACGATTATAAACTATTTGGGGAAAATCCCGATGGAGTGCATAATCATGGAATGGTATATGCTTCAGACTCTTTCATTGTAGAAAACGAATAATTTATAGCATGAATACTGGTAAAAATAAAAAAAAGGCTTTGGTTGGCTACGGATTTGATGAAAACTTGATGCGTAGTGTCAAAGGTGACCAGAGCTTGCGCGATAGTGTTTACAATCGCACACGCACCTTAAATTTAGTAGACGAAAATATTGATGAGCTACTAGAAGTTATCCAGTTTTTATTGTTGTCTACGGGCGTATATCGCATCGTTATCGGCCTTAACAATGGTGAAATTAAAACTTCATCTGTGTTTGATCCATTTAACGTCGAGGTTCATTTGGCTGAAGATTTACTGGTGCCAGATTACGTCTTTAATCATTTTGGTTTGATTACCCTGAAGGAAAAATCAGCCTTAATTAAGCGCTATTATCAAATGCTTGAGCATGATAAGGCGTTTGAATACTTGTCGGAAGAGTGGCAAGACGCGTTCCATGCACGTAATGAAGGCATGAAACAACTCACGGATAAAAATGAGCTGCGTTATATTATTGAACACATTCCGGCGTTACGTAATTTGGATGGCTATTATTTACGCTCGGCTATTATTAATTTATTTAATTCTACTATCTCTATGTCGTTTAACTGTGATGGCACACAAATTATGTCGCATAAAAAGTTTAGAGATTTCATAGAAGACTACGTTTAAAAACTTCCTAAGTCGCTAATATTGCTACTTATGGAAATTATCTCAAACCTCGAATCTCTCTTACCACTATTATTTTTTATTGTGGCTTTTGTCTACTCCTCGGTTGGCCTTGGAGGTGGATCATCATATACGGCGCTTATGGCTGTTTCCGGATTTTCGATCATTGCAATACCACTCGTCAGTCTCAGCCTAAATGTAATAGTAACGTCTGTTTCTGCGTGGAACTATCTTAGAAACGATCACGGTAAGCTTAGAATCATATTACCATTTCTTTTTTCTGCAATTCCTTTTGCCTATTTTGGTGGCATGCTTGACCTGGATAAAGAAGTATTTTTATGGATTTTGCTTTGGTCTTTGGTTGTGGTGGCTTTCAGGATTTACTTATTTAAGGAATCAGCTTTTAAATTTGATTTTAGTGCAAAAACGAAAATAATAATTTCTGTTTTGTCGGGGAGCATTTTGGGGTTGGTCGCGGGAATTGTTGGTATCGGCGGCGGTGTATACTTAGTGCCACTCATAATAATGCTCAGATTAGGAACAGCCAAAGAGGCTGCTGCTGCTGGCGTGGTCTTTGTTTGGATGGTATCGATGAGCGGCCTTATTTCAAGAATGCAATTTAACGCTGTCGATATGTTTGAATATATTCCTTTGATAGTGGCGGTGATGGTCGGTGGGATTACCGGCTCATACCTTGGAAGCTTCAAACTAAACCCAAAGACAATGGAAAAAGTTCTTGGAGTGGTAATCCTTTTTGCTATTGGATTTCTGATCAAGAAACTTCTATTTTAGGCTTTTTGCTGAATATATCTAGGACACAAAAAATGCCGACTATTGTCGACATCGTCTATATAATTCAGTAACGATTACTGCATTATACTTATAACTACTAGTCCTTCTTTACTTCAAGAAGTGCAAAAAGATCGGTTATACCATCTACAACTTTCGCTGCAAATTTATCTATTGCTGCTTGGCCTTTTACATTTGAATCATTGATAGCCTGTTCTACTGCATCTAATGATACCATCTCTAAACTTGCTGATTGTGCCGGTGCCATTGCTAATGTTGCTAGGATTGCTAGTGTTGTTGCTGTCTTTTTCATGAAATTCCCCTTGTTATTGGATTACGTAAAACTACGAAATTGTAATTATTACAATGAAATTATATCACTATATTATGCAGATGACAAGATTGGATCAGCATTTCCGAAAACCGTTTTGGCACCGCAATTACATGCGCGTAGTCCTTGCTGAAATCGAAGTCAATGATTTTTAGTTTTTCCTTAATGAGACCAAGGCCCACTCTTCTTGTTCCATGGAAAGAATAATCCGGCAATAACTTATTTAAGCCAGCCAAATCACCAAATCCATTTCTGGTAATTGAGTTGAATTCAAAATCAATGATTGGCTGATTTTTAACAATTGTATTCTTTAAGCCAGCCAGCACCTGAATCTCAAAGCCTTCAACATCAATTTTGATGAAATCAATATTTTCCAACCCAAGTTCAGATACTACCTGATCACCAACCTTGACTTCCAAAACTTTCTTTCCACTAAATGCCTTTCTCTGAATGTGTTCCTTAACAAAACTTGACCGACCTAGATTAACTTCATCTTCAAAAAAATCTAAACGCTCGTTTTTCTCTCCAAGCCCATAATGCAGCAATTCTATATTGGATTTTTTAGACTTCAGTGCTGATTCAAACACGTCACCAGGAGTGTTATTTGGTTCAAAAGAATAAACACGCTGACAAACATCGCTTAAATGCACGGCATGATTCCCAACATTGCCACCAATATCTAAGGCAGTCCTGCAATTAATTTTATCACAGATGCTTACAATTAAATCCACGCCTTTTTTGTCAAATAAACCAAAGAAATACATTTGATATTGAATGTATTCGTCCAGATTTAGCCTGTATTCAAAGCCATTCACCAAGCTTATAACGCTATCACCACCACCAAACCCCCGACTCAATTTACTTACAGGGTTTATTAGTTTTCTAAAATTTGAATATTTTCTTCCAAAAATCGCCACCAATTCTTGCATCATAACTCCATCGATGTTGTTTTCATTGCTATTTCCATCCTCTCCATCAGTGTATCCAAAGTATATCGCTCCTTTGCTTCAACCGCAGCATTCATAGCTACTTTCTTGCTTTCCTTAGGTTGCTGAATAATGTTCTTCAGTTGTCTGGCCAAATCTTCTGGGTTTTCTTTTTCTACCAAATAACCATTGACGCCACTAGTTATTATCTCCTCAGGGCCACCACACTTCGTAGCAATCACCCGTTTCATTCTTGCCATAGCTTCAACGACCACCATTCCAAAAGTCTCGGTTCTCGATGGCAAAACATATAAATCAATATCATCGACAAACGCATCACGCTCATCATTGCTCACCCAGCCTCTGATTGTTAATTCATCTTGTAAATTTAATTTAATCCGAAGATATTTTAGATAGTAATACAACTGTCCCTTCCCAGCGATCACCGCCTTAAAACCAATCCCTTCTTCCTTTAAAATACTCAAGGCTCGAATGAAAATATGAAACCCTTTTTTCCTTCTAAACACACCCATTGCCCCGATTAAAGGTATTTCCGGTATATCCCGATAAGTTGGTTCACTTTCTATTTTTACCATATTGGGGATCACAAATATTGGTTTTTTAACTCCAGCCTTCTTCAAGAAATCCCCAACATTTTCCGAAACCGCCACCAAACTATCCGCGTCCTCTAAATATTTATTACTAAATCCATGGATAATGGCAATAATCTTTATATTATCGCCAAGGGCCTCTCTAACCAAGGAAATATCAATCGGTTTATGCACAAAGACCACTTCAGCATCAACCCCACCCATAACTTTACGAAGCTCAATTTTGGCCAATCCATTCATCCATGAAAATGGTGTCCGATAATAATTAACTTCTTTAACGCCATAACCTTTGCCAAGCAAAACAGGCTTCAATTTAGCCCCGGCCTTAATCACATTCGTTACGGTATGCCCCATTTTTTCCAAAAGTTCAGTATAAAGAATAAATGATTGTTTTGGCCCGCCTAAATCTTTTCCAGAAATAAAGTTGATTATTTTCATAATATAAAAGTCTTTAAAGTAATTGAATTTTTTCGTTCTGTGATGTGTGCTTCCAGCAGCTTTATGAGCTCGTTAGTTATTGTATGCCGACTATATGATTTCATGCCAATGGTGCGAACCGGTTTAATACCAATTACACTATTGGTTATGAAAATCTCATCACTCTCAAGTAACTCCTGCACACTTAAAGGGCAAACTTCAACCAAAATACCAAGCGCTTTTGCCAAGCCAATAACAACTTTTCGTCTGGTGCCTTCTATACCACATTTATCGAGCCTAGGTGTTAGCAGCACACCATTTTTAATCGCGAAAAGATTACCCTGACTCACCGAAATAGCCAACCCTTGCGGATCAAGCATAATACAATCATGACCTTGAATGTTGATTCGCGCAAGTATTTGTTCTAATCTATTGCAATGCTTAATTTCCGCCAACAATTGATTGTCGCTGTAACCACTATGACACAAGCCTAAGTCATATTTTTCCGGTAATTTAGGCTCTTCGGAAACAATAACAACACGAATTGGCTCAATATTTTTTTCAAAACCGTATCCACGCTCACTCTCACCGCGTGACAATATTATTTTCACCACTACCCGCTCAAACCCCGACAAACCAACGGCTTTACTAATATCTTCTAGCCATAATGAGCGCTTAACGGTGTTTATGTGTAGGCGTTCAGCACCTTTTTCAAGTCTCTGAAAATGCTGCTCCGCTAGAATTAATTGGCCATCAGCCACCAAACAAGTTTCAAACAAGCCATCGCCAAACTGCACCAAGCGATTAAAAACGCTTAATTTACTTTGTTTTTTTCCATTAATTAAGATGATGCGACTCATTGGTGTGTTATCTTTAAGAAGCCAATTCGCCTTTATCGTACCAAATTTGTGCTTTTGCCGTATCTTTCGCCACATCAATGCCATCTTCATAGATCATGCCTAGTGCATACATGGCACCTGGTAGGCCAAATTCAGCAGCTATTTCAAACCACTCAATGGCTTTAGAAATATCTTTTTCCACACCCTCGCCCGTCATATAAGCTACTGCAATCATGTGATGTGCAATAGCGTGCCCCTGTTCAGCCGCCTGAATGAAGTTCTCAAAGGCCAAAGGTTGATTTTCAACCATACCTAAACCATTCATTTGCATCATACCTAGGCGCCATAATGATTCTGCATCACCTTGTGCAGCTAGTGGTGCTAATAACTGGTAAGCCATCGCAAAGTTTTTCGTATCAAAAGCCGATATACCGCTATGCAAATCAGCAGAGAAAGAATCGGTTTCGGTAGGATTAGGCATTGTTGTTTCCTTTAAATAGTTTTTTTAATGTCCCTTAAAGTGACCGGGAGGCCATAAAGTGCTGTAGGTTCTTTTGTTTTGTAGGACTTTAATAAACCCATTTTGATTCATAGAGATATGTAGTCTATGCATCTTGCCTAGGAATGGTGTTTTAAAATTAATACGCCATACTAACTTCTCGCCAAACTTCTCGCCAACACTAACTTGATCAACAAAAGTCATTGGTTTAGCGTAAGACTCTTGAAGTGCTGCATATCCGATGTATTTCCATGCAGCGTCTTCATAGCTTTTGTCATCTTCATAAGAATCAGCTAGAATCTGGTCGACACCCCACTGAATGTCCTTATCAATCCCTACCAAAAAATCTGCATTTGAAGCTGTGGTTAGTGAAAGCATTAATGTGAAAGCCATTAAAATTTTAGTGATAGTTTTGTTCATGTTGTTTATCCTTTTTGTTATATATTTGTAGTTATAGTTTTAAATTGTCTTTAAATTTAACAGCCAAGCCCACGGTCAATAAGACGCACCTTAATTTTAGCAAGTTCTTTAGTTTTCTTTATTAGTTCATCATTCGTGTGAATTAAAGAAATGATTAAAAATAAAAAAGTAATTAGTTCAAAGTTCATAATTTTCTCCTATATGTATTAAAAAAAGCAAAAAAGACCTGATTAATAACCAGCCTTTCATCTAGTGTGTGTATTATATCATAGATAGTGAATATAGGCAAGATGAAAAAAGCCCAGAGGCTTGAATTTCTCTTGGTTTTTTCTGAACCATAACCGCTAATATTTACATCAATCAGGGGGATTGATTAATCAGTCAATAGTCTATGGGGGTTTATGCAAGTTTTAAGTACCAATCTACTGGCGACTAAAATTAATCACATTTCAGAGGTTCATTCACGCAATATTAGTAATTCCATTGAAAAAATGTCTACTGGATTGAGAGTTAATTCGGCAGCTGATGATGTTGGTTCTATCGGCATCATATCAAAAATGAGATCTATAGAGAAAGGTATAGAGGCATCCATTAGAAACGTTGCTGATGCCATAAGTATGTCTAGGGTTGGAGATGACGCGATTAAGAACCAAATATCGATACTTCAAAAAGTTAGGGAACTATCGGTGCAAGCCGCCAATGGAGTGTTGGCACCCTCGGATCGTCAATTAATTTCCTCTCAGGTCATCCAATTATTAGAAGAAAGTAATTCCATTTCTCTAAATACTAATTTTAATGGCCATGAAATACTGAATGCACAGCCTGCTGAAGTTGGTGCTAGTATTAGTTTATCTCTTCCAACTGAGGTTACCTGGACCCATCACATTGTTAGCGATGGTGCTGGTGGTGCTAAAATCATCAATGAAGATGGGAATGACCCATTTGATTACTCGATTGGTCCAACCGATTATTTTTATTCACACTATAACAAAGACTTCCTTGAGAATATAAATAATAATTATCCGGCAATAACTACTATGTTGGGTGCTGATAGTGATGACATTGTTGTTGTCGATAGGATTCCTTATTGTTCGTCTAAAGGCGTTGATGGCCTTACTACATATGATGGAACTCCTAGCTCATATGACAACGGCTATATAGCAGGAGCGTCTTGGGCTAGTGGTGCTCATGACATGTTTACTGTAACGGGCACTATTCCTATCAGCGAAATCGGAAAATCTTTTACTGTAACTTATAAGAGTAGTTCTGTATATGCTCACATTGAAAATCCAGCACAGGATAATGTACAGATTCAAACCGGCTTTATGGAGGGTGACTATCAAGTATTTAAATTTGTAAATACCACAAATAGCAATATTGGCGTTGATAGTGTGGATTTATCAACTGCAACAACATCCCAAGGTGCTATATCTATCATCTCTGAAGCCCTTGACTATTTAAATACTCAAAGAGCTCATTTTGGCCAGAAAAATAATTCTTTTTCTAATACCATAGATGGTCTTAATTCTCAAAAAATATCAAATTCAAATGCTAAGGAGACCATTAGTGGTACTGACTATACTTCTGAAATTAGCCAGTTGAGCTCAGCTCAAATATTATCAGAGGCTGCTACTGCCATGCTTCAACAGGCTCAGGGAATACCAAAAAGATTACTATCTTTGTTGCAATGATCTGATTTGATATTTTTTTTAGGTTTAAATCAACAATATCAAAAAAATATCAAAAGAATCACATTAGGACTTGAAACATATTTTATAAAAGTGTATTATTTAGCAATAATATAAAAGGTAAGGGGTAGTGTAGATGAATTTAGTTGAAAATTACAATATGACAGTCGTAAAGTGGTTTACAATTATGTCTTCTGTTTATTTAGTGATAGGAACAATGCTTGGAGTTTATATTGCTTCGGAATTAGCATTTCCTTATCTTAATGATTTAGGAACGGATCTTCCATATTTTCAGTTTGGACGTTTGCGTCCGCTTCATACTAATACCGTAATTTTTGCCTTTGGCGGCTCAGCCCTAATGGCCGCAGCCTTTTACATTGTCCAGAGAACTAACCAGACACGACTCTGGTCCAATAAGATGGCCTGGTTTACTTTTTGGTCGTGGAATGCAGTAATTCTCCTCGCAGCAATTACGCTTCCTCTTGGATTAACCCAGGCAAAAGAGTATGCAGAGCTTGAATGGCCAATAGATATTTTAATCACCCTCTCGTGGGCTTCCTACCTTTACAACTTCGTGATGACCATTCATATTCGTGATAGGAACAAGGTTCCACATGTATATGTAGCAAACTGGTTCTTCTTGGGAATGATGGTGATGGTAACATATCTCCACGTAGTAAATAACCTTTCTATTCCAGTTGACTGGTTTAAGTCTTATTCCATATACTCAGGCGTGCAAGATGCAATGATTCAATGGTGGTGGGGCCATAATGCAGTTGGCTTCTTCTTAACCGCGGGCTTCCTAGGCATGATGTATTATTTTGTGCCTAAGCAAGCACAGCGCCCGGTTTATTCATATCGTTTGTCTATAATCCACTTCTGGGCACTAATGTTTGGTTACGTGTGGTTGGGTGCTCACCATCTACAATACACAGCATTACCAGATTGGGCTGGTTCATTAGGTGCAACGATTTCACTGGCAATGATAATACCATCATGGGGCGGCGCCTTAAATGGAATTTTGACGCTATCTGGAGCCTGGGATAGGCTAAGGGAAGACTTCATCCTTCGCTTTTTAATTATGTCATTGGCATTTTATGCTATGGCAACATTTGAAGGGCCGGTAATGGCTGCCAAAACCGTAAATGCTTTATCGCACTATACAGACTGGACAATAGGCCACGTGCATTCAGGTGCCTTAGGTTGGAATATTATGGTAGCTGCCGGAGCGTTATACCATATGATTGAAAGAATATATAATATTAGATTAAATCAAACGTTGCTCGCGGCACACTTTTGGATCCATACGATTGGCACCGTAACCTACATTCTTGCAATGTGGGTATCAGGTATCATGCAGGGCTTGATGTGGAGGGCCTACGATGGATATGGAACGTTAGCATATACATTTGCAGAATCGGTTTCGGCGATGCACCCATACTACGTAATGAGGGCGGCCGGTGGTTTCCTAGTCTTGGTTGGCGCAATAATCATGCTTATTAACATTGTTAGCACAGTCCGTAAGGCGAATTCTGTGCAAACGGTGGCAGCATAAAGGAGATATATAATGTCAAATAAAAAACCAAGAGAGAGTTTACAAAGCAAACTTGAAAAGAATATTTTTGCCATGTACTTATTTATGGCATTGGCTGTATCGATGGCAGGAATTGTGCAGATTGTGCCTCTATTTACTAACCCAGAGACAGTTAAGGACGAAGTAACACTGGCAGATGGAACAAAGCAGAGTCTTTTATGGCAAAGGGCAGAGGGACAGTCATTCGATGATTGGAAGCCAGGTGATGGCGTTCGACCAAATACCCCATTAGAGGTTGCTGGACGTGATATATATCAGCGTGAAGGTTGTTACTTATGCCATTCACAGATGATTCGACCATTTAGAGATGAGAATGAACGCTATGGTCATTTTTCTTTGGCAGTAGAGTCAAAGTATGATCATCCATTTCAATGGGGCTCTAAAAGGACAGGGCCAGACCTTGCACGCGTAGGCGGAAAATACTCCGACGAGTGGCACATACTTCACATGCGCCATCCACAAGCTATGGTGCCTGAGTCAGTAATGCCTAAATACAAGTTTTTAGATAATGCGATGGTAGATGGTGCGCAAATAACTGATCATATGAGAGGCCTGCGAAAGGTTGGAGTCCCATATACGGATGAAGATATAGCTGGCGCCGCTAAGGCCGTTGATGGAAAGACCGAGATGGATGCCATGATAGCATACTTACAGACATTGGGGAACATGATTAAGTTTGAGCCCGGCGTAATTTATAGAGAATGATGACATTAGTTGATAAAATAGGCGCCGTTACAGCAGTAATTATTTTTGCTTTAATGGTAGCCGCTTATTTTTATTCGTTTCGACCTAAGAATAAGCAAAAATTTGAAGACTTGCGAAACTTTGTCAATGATGATGACGCACGCTAATTAGGAGAATAAAATGAGTGAACATAAGAATCCATATCCAGGTGAAAACAATACCGGACACTTTTGGGATGACGAAGGCGACTTAAGGGAGTTGAATAATAGGCCACCAAGATGGTATATGCATTCTATGTTCTTGGGGCTCTTTGCTATTTTGGTTTATTCTTTTTATTTTCCAAGTGTTCCTTGGTTTGGTGAACATTACAAGGGTTATGCCAATGAAGATGGTAAAACTTGGACTATGATTACTGAAATGGAAGAGAGCGTGGCAATACTTGAGTCTTTCCGCGAAAAGAAATTTTCCGAGCAAGAAAAAAACATCGCCGAGTTTTCATTGGAAGATATAGTTCGCGATGAAGAGTTAAATACGTATGCGATTAAGACAGCGCGTACATTATTTGGTGATAATTGTGCGGCGTGTCATGGACCAGGCGGACAAGGAAATAGGGGTTTCCCAGTGTTGGTAGATGATGATTGGTTGTATGGCGGATCATTGTCACAGATTTCGGCAACAATAACTAGAGGTAAGAAGGGCAGTATGCCAGCCAAAGGCATGCTTGGTAATTTAACTGACCCAGATATGGAGATTTTAGCCGATTATGTAATGGGCCTTAGCGAGGGTAAAGTTGATCCCAAGGGAAAGGCAATATATATGAAAGGTATGTGTATGGCTTGTCATGGGCCAACTGGTAAGCCACTTGCGCCAATGGCAGCCAATCTAACCGACCGCATCTGGCGTTTTGAAGCCGATGATCAGAGAGCCTCTGTTCTTCGAACTATTAAGCATGGTGTCAATAAGGCAGGCGACGAACATACACAAAAAGGCGAAATGCCAGCATTTGGAAAATCAGGTGTTATCGATGAAGTTGATATTAAGAAGTTGACTGTCTATGTGCATCAGTTAGGTGGCGGAGATCTCGTTAAGCCAGCGCCTAAGAAGTCCAAAACAGCCAAGACAGCCAAGAATGCTAAAAAACCAAAACAACCCAAAAGCAATTAGTGGAGCGAAAGCCAAAGAATCAAGAGATTATGATAATCGGCGAAACAAATCAAGGAATGATATTTCGTCCAAGCGATTGGACAGAGAGGCTCATTGATTTATCACCAAAAATGATCAAAGTGTATTCTGAAAATTTAAAGATTGGTCGATATAATGGAATTAAGACAATCATTTTAAATGAAGCTTTACAGTATGATTGTCAAATGACATATGAAAGACTGTTGGAGTTTGCCAGAATTAATAATTTAAAAATAGTAAAATAGAAATTCAAAAGGAGAAATGAATGCCCAAAATAAGAGTAAGAGATAACGAGCCAATAGAAAATGCAATTCGTAGATTTAAGAATAAGTGCGAGAATGCAGGAGTTATTCAAGATTGCCGTAAAAAAGAGTTTTATGAAAAACCAACTTCGGTCAAAAAAAGAAAGAAGAAAGAAGCAGCAAACAGAACTAGAAGTCAACAAATCAAAAACGAAGTCGTTAAAAAGCGCTTATATTAATATTTAAATAATATGATAAAATTCCTACTAATTATATCTTCCATGTTTGTTAATTTGAGTGTCCATTCATCCTCTGATTATCTCAAGATTAATGATAGTTGGGGATATTACAAGGTCAGCAATGATAGTAGAAGCTAGAAATATACATGGATCGATCATAATCAGAGCACCTATTTACAGAATCGGCGACTTTATATTTACAGTAGAGAAAAATTCAAATTCTTGTTATAAAAACTAGCAGGCGAAAAAAAACCAGAGAAATGAAAGGCTCTGGTTTTTTTATGTTCTGGTCACTAAGCAGATTTCGGGGAGATATATGAAAAAAATCTAGGAGGATTTAATTTTTATTTCACAATTTATTATTTTTGGTTATAAATAGTAAATAAAAACAAGGGGAATAATTATGTCAAAACCAAATATAGATCTAAAGAGCCAGAAAATTAATTTTTATCGCACAAATGAAGCACCCGATGCATCCTACACCGGCACTGTTGTGCAAATGAAGGATGAGGGTTCAATGTCATATGGACCCTCATTCGAATCAGTAAAGTCAATCTCACAATTTGTAGACGGCAAACTACATGGCGACTCCTACATTAATGAATTAGGCTCAAGGGGGGCATACACAATAACCAACCATGAAGCAGGTAATCTTGTGTCAGAAAACACCTTCCCGGGTGGCTCTAAAAATATCCGTGAGTTCAGAGAAAGCGATTACGATAAAAATCCAAATTCAATTTTGGATCAAATCTCATTTTCATCAAATGACTTAAAGTCATCCATTGATTCAGAGTTGCCAACGTATAGCGTAGACGATGAAAAAGTAGTAGGCACATACGCAAGTGAGGAATATAAGCCAGCATTTCACGCAGAAATAACAAATCTTGAAGAAAACTTAGGAAGGAAGATAAATCAGAAGGATGAGAACGGAGATTTGCATGGATATCAATTCATAACTTATTCTGGTATGGGAGAAAACGTCCAAGAGCACGGAGTGTATAGCCACGGAAAGAAAGAGGGTGTTTGGAAGTGGCGCAGTAATAATGGAAAGGAGAGAGTTGCTCTATATAAGGATGGACAAGATATAGGTGGGTTGGAATTAATAAAAGAAAAATTAAAAAATCTAATAAGTGGAAACGAAGATTTTACGAAGAAAATAAAAATGGAAAAGTAGTCATTAATCCTCAAATAATTCGGTACCATGCTAGAGAAAAAAACCAGAGAAATAAAAGACTCTGGTTTTTTTATGTTCTGGTCACTAATCTCTTAATTTATATCCGGTCTTAAAGATCCATGCAATCACGCCAATGCACAGTGTTAAGAATAAAAATATCATCCCTAAGCTCGTATATACATCAACATCAGCCACTTCGAAAAAGCTCCACCTAAAACCACTCACCAGATAAATGCCAAAATGGCGGCAACATACTCACCGAATAAAAGCTACCCCCTAAGAATACCAGAGGCGTAATAATAAGCATTGGGACAACTTGTAGTTTCTCAAAATTATCCGCCCAAAGCCCAATTATAAATCCAAGAAGGCTGAAGGCGATGCAAGTTAATAATAAAAAAGTTAACATCCAGAATGGGTGAGCAATAGTAAAGTCAACGAAAAGACTGGCGGTAATTAATATTATTGTCGCCAGTATCATTGATTTGGTAACCGAAGCGCCAACATAGCCAAGTAGTGCTTCATAAAATGAGATGGGCGCGGATAGTATCTCATATATGGTACCAGTGAATTTAGGAAAAAAGATTCCAAAAGCCGCATTTGTCACGCTTTGAGTCAGCACCGTTAACATAGTTAACCCCGGGATTATAAATAATCCATAAGGGATGCCATCAATGCTTTCAATGCTAGAACCTAATGCTGCTCCAAAGACAACGAAATACAGAGAGGTGGAGATAACTGGCGAGGCAATGCTTTGAAACAGCGTGTTCCAAAAGCGCAACATCTCATTTTTATAAATAACATTTATTGCCCTAAAATTAATCATTTTTGTCTATTAGCTTAATGAATATATCTTCCAAAGAACTCTCTTTTGTTTTAATATCTGATACTAATATATTTATACTACTTAGTTCAGTTAGCAACTGAGCCATAATGGCGCTATCAATATTGGAACTATATGAATAGAGCAAACTCATACCATCAGCCCCTAATCGCAACTCAAATTTATCTAAACTTGCCGGCAAGCTATCCAATCTTTCATTTAATAGTATTTCCAAGTCCTTAGTTCCTAGGCGGTTCATCAAGCTACTAGTTTTTTCAACAACTCTTAATGATCCCCCATCGATAACGCCAATTCTATCCGCTATTTCTTCCGCTTCTTCAATGTAGTGAGTCGTTAGAATTATTGTCACGCCAGAATCTCTCAATCCCCTAACAATATCCCACATGTCCTTCCTGAGTTTAACATCTACTCCGGCAGTCGGCTCATCTAAAAATAAAATCTTTGGTTGATGAGATAGGGCCTTGGCAATCAGCACTCTTCTTTTCATGCCACCTGATAGGGTGCGGAGTTGTGAGTTCTTCTTATCATATAGTGATAATTGTTTTAGAAGTTTTTCCAAATAATCATTGTCATTAGGCTTCCCAAATAAACCCCTGGAGAATTTAATCGTATCCCAAACCTTATCAAAAGCCGCCAACGTCAGCTCTTGTGGAACTAGACCAATGATACTCCTGGTTTTTTTGTAATCAGCTATGGTATCCCAGCCATTAACCGTAACCGAGCCTGAGCTTGGAGTTAAAATGCCACAAATAGTAGAAATCAAAGTAGTTTTACCAGCACCATTCTCACCTAATAAGGCAAAAATCTCCCCTTTCTGGATATCTAAATTAATATCTTCCAAGGCGGCTAACCCCGAAGCATAAACCTTGGAAAGGTTTTTGATGGAAATAACAATTTGATTGGGTTCGTTCATACTTGTGAATTTGAATGGTTCATTAAAAGTTTAAATATAGTATATCACAAGCATGGACGTTATATATGCTTTATTGTCAAGCAGAAATCTGCCTCTTTCCTTTCGCACGCTTGCGATCTACTTCTTTAAGCATACGCTTACGAATGCGGGTAAAGTTTGGTGTAACCTCAACAATCTCATCATCATCAATGAACTCCAAGGCCTGCTCAAGGTCTAGCTTTATCGCCGTCGTAAGTGATACTGCTTCATCGGTGCCAGAAGAACGGACATTAGTTAATTGCTTGCCTTTCATAACGTTGACAACCAAATCATTGTCTCGGCTGTGAATGCCGACTACCATACCTTCATAAATTTCAGTATTATGTTCAACGAAGAACTTGCCACTCTTTTGCAGGTTGAAAATTGCATAAGCGACAGCCTTACCCTGGTTCATCGAAATCA